>JRYF01000506.1_pt1 | contig 32171 bp, 33 predicted proteins | sample 235331 | NCBI WGS metagenome assembly JRYF01 (sample SAMN03074217, study PRJNA261475) | activated sludge metagenome | biome: Wastewater Treatment Plant; feature: Wastewater; material: Activated sludge; isolation source: activated biomass of a wastewater treatment plant treating hydrocarbon... ...
CTGCTTGCGCAGCGGATCGTCGTCCTGGGGCTGCGCCGGCGGCGGCGCCGGCGGCTGTTCGCCTTCGATGCTCAGCACGGATCCCGTGACCGCATTGGGCCGGAACGTTGCAAGACCCTTGATGCCGGCCTTCCAGGCCCAGAGGTACAGGTCCTTGAAGTGCTCGTAGGGGTAGTCCTCGGGCACGTTGACCGTCTTCGAAATGGCGGTGTCGATGCAGGGCGCCACCGCCGCGACCATCGTCGCGTGATCCATAGCGCTCATCTCGAGCGCCGTCACGAACGCCTGCGTCAGCGGGGCCGATTCGCCCTTGAGGTGGCGATACAGCCGCCACGCGTGATCCTCGACAGCGTATTCCTTGGTGCTGCCATCGGGCATGCGCTTCTTGCGCTTGTAGCTCCAGCTGAACGCCGGCTCGATCCCGTTGCTCGCGTTGTCCGCGAACGCCAGGCTGATGGTGCCGGTCGGTGCGATCGACAGCAGGTGCGAGTTGCGGATGCCATGGTGGCGGATCTGCTCCCGCAGATGCTCCGGCAAGCGCGACGCGAAGGTACCGCGCGCCAGGTAGCGCTCGGCATCGAAGCGCGGGAAGGCCCCGCGCTCGCGCGCAAGATCCACGGACGCCTCGTAGGCGGCGTCGCGCATCAGCTCAGCGATCCGTCGCGCCGCGCCACAGCCCTCGGAGGAGTTGTACCGCAGGCCGAGCATCACGAGTGCGTCGCCCAGGCCGGTGAAGCCCAGACCGACGCGGCGCTTGTCCATCGCTTGCTGCTTCTGCTGCGGCAGGGGCCAGACGGTGACGTCCAACACGTTGTCGAGCATTCGCACAGCGATCTTGGCCACCTTCGCGAACGTCGCGTCGTCGAAACGCGCCGTCGGCTCGAACGGATCGAGCACGAAGCGAGTGAGGTCGATCGACCCCAGGCAGCAACAGCCATAGGCCGGCAACGATTGCTCGCTGCACGGGTTGCAGGCTTCGATGGTCTCGCAGTACGACAGGTTGTTGTCGCGATTGATCGTGTCGATGAAGAGCACACCGGGCTCGGCGTGGTCGTAGGTGGATCGCATGATCTGGTCCCACAGGTCGCGGGCCTTCACGGTGCGATACACCCAGAGCCGGTCGCCGGAGTCGCGCTGATACGCGCCGTCGAGCATCTGGACCGCGCCGGGCTCGGCGCGGTGCACCAAGTCGACGTCGCCATCAGACACAACGGCCTGCATGAACTCATCCGTCACAGCGACCGAGATGTTGAAGTTCTTCAGCCCGCCGGAGTCCTTCGCGTGGATGAACTCCTCGATGTCCGGGTGGTCGCATCGCAGCACACCCATCTGGGCACCACGGCGCGCGCCGGCGCTTTCGACGGTCTCGCAAGAGCGGTCGAAGATCTGCATGTAGCTCACCGGGCCCGACGCATGGCTGCGCGTGCTGCCGACCCACGCACCGCGTGGGCGGATGCGCGAGAAGTCGTAGCCGACGCCTCCGCCGCGACGCATGGTCTCGGCCGCTTCGGTCAGTGCGGTGTAGATGCCGGGATGCCCGTCTTCCAGTTGCGCGATCGAATCGCCGACGGGTTGCACGAAGCAGTTGATGAGCGTCGCCGCCAGCTTGGTGCCTGCAGCGGACTGGATACGGCCAGCGGGCAGGAAGCCATGGTGCATCGCCCACAGGAAGGCCTCGCGGTGCTGCTCGCGATTGGTCGTCTCGGCCGCCGCGAGTGCGTCAGCGACGCGAGCGTTGACCTGAGCGATCGATGATTCGTCGTCCTTGCAGTACTTCTCGCGGAGGACTGCGACGCTGATCTCTTGCGGCGTCAGTGCCGCGCAGGGGAACGGAAAGTCGTTGAGGTTCATGTGAACTCCTCTGGAACGTGTTACCCACGCGGCAAGGCGCAACCAGGCTGCTCGCGACATGGCGAGGCAGCCTGGAAGGCTCGGATGCGCTTTGTGGGCGGGAAGGCGGTGGACGGCCTGTAGAGGCCGGCCGGAGGACCGCCCGAATGGGATGGACCGTTGCGAGACGGATCTCGCTCGGGGAAGGGGTCGCTGTTGGGCAACGACCGCGATTGAAGGGCTAACTTCGCGCTCGAAAGCGCCAGGCCTGTCAGCTGCCTGTTGGGGAAACTGCTCTTTCCGGAGGGTTGGACTCCCTCTGGAAAGAACCGCTGTGGAGCGATCCTTCCAAACCTTGAATCAAGGTCCGATGCGCATAGGCTACTTCGGATCGGTGTGAAGACGCAAGCATGCGTCTCCGACCTCAGTAGGCTCCTACTTCGTCGCGCGGCCGCCGTAGGCGGCGGGCACGTGATGAGGATTCTTGATGCGCCAGGTCGGCGACATTGCGTAGCCGGTGGGGGTGCGCCGCCCGGTGTCCTCGAAGAGGCCGGTGTCGAGCATCGCCTGAATCAGCGGCTCGTTCTCGGACCAGGACTTCACCGAGAACTCGTCGTCAGCGAGCGACGCACCGTAGGGCACGAGGTTCGTGCTGAGCGTGGCAAGCGGCTCGGGATACTCGTCGCCCTTGGTGTAGAGCTGGACGTAGATCGCGCCGCCCTTGGGGTAGCGGCCGACGTGGATGCTGGCGTCACCGTAGGGCGTTGTGGTGGTACCGATGCACGGAAGGTTCACGGACATGATGGTTCTCCTCGCGTGGGAAGGTTGATGCTGATGCCGCGCGTGCTCAGAGCTGCTCGGCCAGGTAGTCGTAGGCGCTGGGGTCGGGATCGCGTTCGCTTTGCTCGTCGTCGGAACTCCAGACGCCGTCGCCTTCGTAGCGCATGAGCTCGCCACCCATGTGCGGAGCGCCTTCTTCGGCATAGCCGTTGATGGTCATCCCGCAGTACCACTTACCAATGGTGGGCTCGAGCAGGTGAGCCTGCGTGCCCTGCGGCGCGGAGGCGGGGAGGATGAGGTGCTGGTGCACAGCGGTCTCCTTGTTGGGAGGAGCAACGGCCCGGAGCGCAGCCCTCGAGGGACTGGCGCATCCGGGCGTCGTGCTATTGCAGGAGCGGCTCGGTGTAGAGCAGGCCGCACGCCAGGGCGTTGCCGATGGCATGGCCTGCGAGCTCGGGCGCCGTGGCGAGCATCTTGTGCTGCACGGCGCTGTCGAGGCGCGCGATGTGGAAGCCGGCGATGTCCGCCTGCACCTGGTAGGCCGGGCGGTCGGCGCCGGCGACCACGAAGGCGCGGCCGGCGTTGCCGGTGAGGATCTCGCTCTCCTTCACGAAGAACTCGAGCTCGTCGAGCGAACGCACGGGCAGCAGGTGCTGCATGGGAAGTTCGCGGATGGAAGTGATCTGCACTTTCACGGCAGTTCTCCTAGTCGTTGGTGACGACGCACTGCAGACGGCGGCTGGCGACGCTGACGTCGGCCGCAACACCGCGCTGCGCAGGTTGAAACGAGGTGAGGACCACGGCGTCAGGCCTGGTGCCGTTGAGGCCGCCATGCCCTTCGTCGAGGTAGCACAGGAGATGAATCGGCGGGAACGCGGCTTCCTCGTTGAGGGCCACGTCGGTGAGCGCGATCGGTTCGGGATCGAAGCCTTCGAGGGGTTCGTCGAGCTTGCCGGCGATGCCCCACAGGATCACGAGAGCCAGAACCAGCCAGCCGGGATGTCTCAGTTCGCGGCGCATGCAGCCTCCTGGTGGTGGGATTCGTCGGCCAGGCCGAACAGGTCGGGCTGCGCGGCGGATTCGGCGCTCGATGCTTCGCGACGCCGGATCTGCTCGTTGAACCACTGGGGATTCGCTGAGAGTTGGGCGGCCGCGAAGTGCGGGTCGCTGAAGAACAGGTCCTGGGCCCAGCGCGGATAGCGCGCGATCGTCTCGCGCAGCCAGCGACGGGCGTTGACCAGGATCCAGGCGCGTACTTCGTCGACGTCCACCAACCCGAAGTAGGCGGTGGGCGACAACGGGCTCGTGCCGACAACGCGCACGCAGGACGCGAACGAGAACGGACGATCGTCGTGTGCGGGGCTCGTGAGAGCCCAGTCCAGCGTGTCGATCTTGTCCTCGAGCGGCGTCTCGGGATCGGCGAGCTTCTTCAGTTCGCTGAGCAGAACCCAGTGCAGCTGAACGACCGCGGCCTCGCTCCACTCGGGAGCTTGGTCCTCGGCCAGCATCTGCTTGACGGCGTCCTGCGTCTGCTGCGGCAACTGGTGCAGCTGCAGCGTGTGGACCGTCTGGGCAGAGCCGGGGATGCTGGGGGGCTCCTCGAGGTCGAACAACGAACCTGCGAGATGAGCATTAGCGACACTCGTGTTGAGCATTGCTGCCTCCGTAGGGGACGCGAAGCAATGCCAAGCCCCGTTGCGGGGCGAGCAATTGCCCCGCGGGGTTGAGTGAGGTGTCGGTCATGAACCGACGTCTAGGGCTGGCTTGAGGCGGCGTGAGCCGCGTGATCGGTGTGCCAGCTACCGATCGGGAGAAACCTTTCGGCGCACGACGGACGTGGTCGTGCCTCGGAAGGCGGATCGGTGGATGTGGGTGTGCCCTGGAAGGGCGGCGCGCCGGAGAGGCGCTCTAGAGGGCTTGCCTGATTTGAAGTGCACGGCCAGCTACTGCACTGGCGAGCAGGGTAGCCAGTGGGGGGCGGCTTGTCAACGAGCTCAAGGAATCAGCGCCGATTCCTCGAATTCGACCGGCACTTCCGGGGGGTCGTAGAGCCCGCCTTTCCGTTGGCGCCGATCGAAACGGCTCGGGATCATCGGACGAGCGTGAATCTCGTCTGGAGACCGGAGCATGACACTGACCCACACCCGCTTGGCGGTCATCGACCAAGGCGAAGCCAACGAGCGCATCCTGAACAAGGAAGAGTACCGGGCCGACTTCCGCAAGGTCGAGGGTGCGTCTGTGAAGCGCAAGACGCAGCTGGCCAGCCCCGAAGCAAAGCGCATGTTCGCGCGGTGCTTCTACTCGTTCCAGGCGTCGATGTACTTTATCAGCCAGCTCGGCCGCACGAAGCTGGACCACGCGATCATCGAGCGCATCGAAGAAGACGTGAAGGCAGCGCTGGAGGCGGGCACCAAGGAGATCAACGAGGCGATCGACCAGGCGGAAGTGCTGCTGAAGCACCACCAGATCGAGACGCTGGCGAGCTACGACACGAAACCGCTTGTGGAAGAGATCGGCATCACGTCTTCATTCGGCCGACGCTACTTCGACCTGATGCACAAACTGGACATCATCATGCCGATGATGGAGACGCTGGCCATCGAGGAGGTGATCAGTGAGCGCGAGCACGAGATGAGACGCTCGCGCCACAAGCGCATCGTGCTGGCCATCTCGACCAAGGCGCGGAACTTCTGGACCGGCGTCCGCCGGCGCATGAACGAGCATGATGCGAGGCTGCTCGCGGAAGCGGCGAAGCCGAAGACACCGAGCCGTCCGGCTGCCGCAGCGAAGCAGGCCGACCCCGCAGCTGCCCCGCAAGTCGAAGCCGCCGAGGTGCTGAAGGTCGAGGAGCCGGGTAAGACCCAGGAGCCCGCGGCGCAACCGCGGGAAGCGACGCAGGAGGTATCGGCAACTGTCGAACCGGCTGCGGTCGCTGCAGCCGCTTAGTCCGAGTTCGACGAACCGGACGAAGGCGTGACGAAAGACGGCCCCTGACGACGGGCCACGAGGCGCGCGAGGCATTGGCGCAACAAGTCCTCTCCGCCGGGCTGAGCAAGGGCACTCATCGGGCTGTGGCCGTCGAGATCCGGGCGCGGCTCTGAGATCCAGAGCGACAAGGGGCCAATGCGCCCGTTGATGTCCTCGGGCGCGAGCGCGTAGCCGAGCTCGAGCAGCAGGCGCCGAACGGTGACGATGGCCACCAAGTCCTTCATCGCTGTCCAGCCGGCGTCAGCCAACAGAGTGCAGTGCGGCCTGTCAAACGGCTTCCTCGTAGGCATCGAGCACGGCGCGGTAGCGGTCCATCTCCTCGAGATTGGCGATGCCCATCCAGCGGGCGACTTCCTCGACGCTGCGCTTGCGTCGAAGCTGCCGGAGGGCGAAGGTGTGCCGAAGCCGGAAGGCGCCACCTGAGCCCGATTGCGGGTCGTCGACGCCCGAGTCCTCCATCACCTGCTTGACGGCCTCGTAGTGGCTCATCTTGCCCCAGGGCTGGCCGCCGCGCCCGGGAAACAGAAACGGGCCTTGAGGCTCGCCCTTGGAGTCCAGATGCGGCGATGACGGCAAGCCGATTTCGGTGCGCGTTGTGATCCACTGGCGCAGCAGCTGGCCAGCCCAGGGAGCTACGGGCGTTTCGCGCGCCGGTCGATTGCCGTTGCCAGGAACCTTCAGCTTCCACGGAACGTCTTTCCAACGCCCGCCGGCGACGACCGGTGAGGCGAGCGTGAGCTCTCGAAGGTCGACCGGGGTCAGACCCGCGCCCAAGTGCAAGGCGACGGCCGCGACGGCTCGAAGTTCCTGCCAGGTCGCGACGACGCGGCGCTCAGTGGCGCCAGGACGTACCGACGAGAGGTAGGTCACCAGGCGGCGGGCTTGTTCAGCGTCGAGATAGTCGAGAGCAGGCCGCTCGCTGATGTTGGCACGGCGGATGTCATCGCTGCGCTTGATGTAGGCGGCGGCGGACTCGTTCTTGGGTTGGTCAGTGTCGATGGCGTGTCGCGTGAGGACGCGGTCGATCAGGCTCAAGAGACGCCACGTGTAGCGGACGCTGAGCTCCCGCTGGCGCTTGTCGTCGTTCGAGCGAGACGAGAGGAACGCCTGGATGTCCTCTTCGGTGAGCGACTCCAGCGTGACCTGAGGTGATTGCTCGACGCACCAGTCTTTGAATGCACCCCACATGTCGCGGTAGACGGCCCTGGTCGAGTCGCGCTGCAGGCGGTCGGCCGCGACGGCGGCGGACTCCCAGGACGAGAAGGCGCGATCGAACGCGCCGACGACGCCAAGTTCGGCAGGGAAGAGGTCGGAGGTGTAGGCCATGCGATAGCGTACTAACGCCCTGGGGCTAGTCAACCCCACGGGCCTGCGGCCCGTCGAACCCCGCACCGGAGAAAACTGGCGCCCGGGCGTTAGTACGGTGCTGCAGGATTCGGCACGGGGGCATCGCAATGATGAAGAGGCGAGAGTCGTGGACGTGCACGACACATCGCAATGGCAGCGAAGGACGGTCAAGGTCGGCTCGCGCACCAGGTGGCTGATGGCAAGACCGAAGGTCTGCGCGACTGCGCAGGACAAGAAGAAGGCTGGTGTGAGCTGACGACGAATGCGAGCAGCCCGGCAGGTCGAGACCAGGAAAGGGACAGCGCGAGCCGAGCTGGCTCAGCGGCGCCTGTCAGGGAGCAGGCGAGCGGAGCGCTGAAGCGCTAGGTCGAGCCTAGCGAGGCAGCTTCGGCGGGCCTTCGGGAAACTGGGGCAGGCCGTCGGTGATGTCGAACCATGCAGCCTTCGAGCCGACGAAGACGTGACCCATGGGGCGCAGGGTCGGGGGTTCATCGAGCGTGCCCATGCGGACGTGGATGAAGCCAGAGTCGACTTTGCGCGTGAAGAGGTTGGATCCGCACTTACTGCAGAAGTAGAGAACGGTGCTGGGGCCCTTTTGATACTGGGAAAGGACCTCGTCGCCTTGAAGGACACGAAAGGCATCACCTGGACATCCCGCAAGTGCAACGAAGGCAGAGCCTGAAGTGCGGCGGCACTCGGAACAATGGCAGTACCCGCTGTAGACAAAGCGGTCCTCGACCTGGTAGCGAACGCGGCCGCACACGCAGCCGCCATGCAGGATGGTCAACGCAATCTCCCTCTGGTTGGACTGTGTCCCACGGAACACGAGGTCCGGGGAATGCGCCCTCCTGGACGGGCCGGCCAAGGAGCTGGGCCCGAATCACGAGGGGGAAGTCAACGGTGGCCAAGCGTCGAAAAGGACGGTGCGCGAAGGCCAGCAGTACCTCGAAGTCTATGATCGGATTGGAGAGATGTACATGTCGAACTGGCGATCAACTTTGCGCGCATTGAGCTCACCGAGAAGCATGGGGATGGACCTGGAGCGTCGACACGTTGCTCACGGAAGTGAAGGGGCAGATGGCGAAGGACACGACGCCGTAATGGCGCTCGAGGGTCAGATCGCAGAGCTGCTGATGGACGAGCCTTTGGGCAGAGGGCTGGCCGCACGAGAAGTGTGCGCGGTGTACTTCTTGGTGCCTGTAGCGCATGAGCGGGTTGTCTTGATGGTGACCGAGTACCTCGGCGGGATCGCGATGGTGGAAGCGGCAAGGGATGCGTGGCTGCTTGCCTACGAGGGAACGTGGCGACTGAGCGAGCACAAGCAGGCCTTGGAGGCGGCGATCGAACAGAGAAACACCGTGGAGGTTGATTGGAGGAGGGCCGTTGACCAAGACGGCCTTGGAGACTGAGGTGAGCGGGATGGACAAGCAAGAGCACTACGCCGACACGCTGACCGAAGCCGCCGCGTGGAAGGGGCTGCCAGAAGGGTCGACCATCAACTCGATGCTGATGGCGAATGCGATCGCATCGGCGGCCGCGAATGTTCCTCTGCTGCTGGCGTCCGTCGGATTCATCGTGGTCATCTCGGCAGAAGCGGGCCTATACATGGCGAGCGCGATCTTCGGGGGAATGGGTCTGGCGATCGCGGGTTGGCGGTGGCTCATCGGCAAGCGCTTCAAGAGGATCGAGCCTCTCAGCGAGGATGAACAGCGGATTGCTGGGCGTGAAGTGGAAGGCAATGCCGCCCTGGCCGGACTGATGTGGGCATACGGATGCTTCGCCATCTATCCCGAGCTCGACGGTGTCTGGAAGATCTCGTACCCGCTGCTGGTGGCAGGGTCGTCCGGGGTCGGAGCGTTCTTCGCGTCGCTCGTAGGACGTGCCTATCTGTTCCTGATGGTGCCGCAGATCGTGGCACTCTCGACAGCACACCTCGTCGTCGATGACATGCGGTCGTTCTGGTTGGCCGCGCTGATACTGGGTTATGGCTATGTCATGAACAAGGCGGCCATGCGATCACGGGCCAGCGCAACGAAGTTGGCACAGGCGTTGATCGAGCGTGACCGCCTCAGAGCCGACCACGCGAGACTGGCGGAGCTCGAGCTGCGCGAGGCACGCGTTGCTGCGGAACTGGAAAAGGCTGAGGCTTCGGCGACACGGGACCTGTTCGTTGCCAAGGCGTCTCATGAGTTCCGAACCCCGCTTCAGAGCATCGTGGCGCTCGCGGACCTGATGCAGTTGAAAGCCGAAGCAACTGGCGACTCTCAGATGAACAGCCTGGTTGCGCGCTTGGGACGCGCTGCAGATCAGCTCATGCACCAGGCCAACGACCTAGCCTCATTCGTGAGGTCAGAGCACACGGGTAGGTACGAGATCCGGGCAGACGCTATGAATCTGCCGGAAGTGGTCGAGACATCGCTGCAGGAGTTGCGCGAGATCGCATCTCGCAAGGGACTATCCGTAGAAGTGGTGGCATCGCAGGAGACGCTGTATGCCGACGCCATGCGACTGCAGCAGATCATCACGAACCTGGCCAGCAACGCGATCAAGTACACGAGGGAAGGCAAGGTTCGAGTGATCGCAGAAGTGCGAAAGAGCGAGGGTGGTGGGCACGTTCTACACGTGGGCGTCGAAGACACAGGCATCGGGATCGATCAACAGGCGCTGCCCAAGGTCTTTGAGCCGTGGTTTCGCGGAACTAAGGAGGGACGAGGACTTGGCCTGGGTCTGTCAATCGTGCGGACGCTGGTCGGGCAGCTGAATGGAGCGGCGAAGGTTGACTCGGAGCCTGGCAAGGGGACGACCGTGACGATCACGATGCCGGTGAGGATCGCGGAGCGAGGAATCGCAGCCGAGTGTTTGGTTGCGGAGCAGCTGCGCGGGCTCAAGGTGCTCATGGTCGACGACGAGGACGTGGTGCGAACGACCGTGGGGGAACTCCTCAGAGCCAGCGGAATGGACTGCACCGAAGCAAGCAGCGCTGATGAAGCGATGGAGATACTCAAGGGAGAGTCGTTCAACGTGGCCTTGATCGACCTGCAGATGCCCGATGTAGACGGCTACGAGTTGGCGCGGACACTCAGGGCGAGTCCGGCGCACTCCAGCATGAGACTGCTTGCAATGAGTGCCTATGAGATCTCGGAAGATGGCGCGCACCTGTTTGACGCTTTTGTACCAAAGCCTGCGAGTCTGGCGACCTTGGAGAAAGCGATCGCTGCGGCGATGAGGCGCGGGGGAGCGGACAGCAACGGTCACACGGCAGGTGAACGGCCGGAAAGGTTCGCCTCGACAAATTCGAAGTAGGAGGCGGTAGCTGCGTCGCAGTTGGCCTGCGCTATGGGCTCAGGCACGTCCCAGGCTGCATACAGACGGTCCACGTCGGCCAGAAGGCTGGTCATCGCGGCAGAGAGGGACTCGCGCGAGGGGTATTGCCAAGGGTCGGTAGGCTGGTCCTCCGCCAGCAGAACGAGCAGAAGCCCAACTGAAGAGGGCTCTTTCTCGATGAAGTGGAGCCAGTACGGCCAGCGCTTCGAGAGCCTGCGAAAGAACATGCGCGAGTTCGGGTGCATCGCCGGGATAGGCACATCGAAGCCGGTGATAGAGAGTCGCAGCGCATCACGGTAGCGGAAGACGCTTTCGGCACTGCAACTCAGAGAGTTCAGCCACTCGACGAGCAGCTCGATGTCGTGGGCATCGATGAGCTCCTTCGTGAGCACGAGCGACAGCCGTGATTGATCACGGGTCGGCATCGTCGGTTTGACAGGAGGAAGGCTCACGTTTGGGACATGTGGCGGGGCGCTCATGAGGGAGAGCACCATCCAGGGGCGAGGCGAAAGTGTGAGGATATTCACAAACGAGAGGGCTGCGCGCACCACCTGCAAGAGTTTGCAGGTCATGTTCACTCTCTTCATGGGTTAGGTTCGGGGTGAAGGGTACCCAGCCCTACACTCGAAACGAGTGAAGTCCTGACCGATTGCGAGGCATGCGCGCAGAGCAGCTTTCGTTCGATCTACGAATCGCAAGCACCGAAGGCGACCTCGCCGCGGCGCGTGAAGTCAGGGCCTCCGCGTATGGGCATCACGTGCCTGAGTTGCTGGACGGCATGCTCCGGCCTGACCCCGCAGATCGACAGCCAGGCACCCTTGTGCTGCTTGCGCGCGACCGAGACAGCGGGCGGCCAATAGGAACGGCCCGGATCACGACGAACGCGCATCGGCCGCTTCAACTCGAAAGAGGCTACGAGTTGCCCGATGAACTCAGGGGCTGGCACCTTGCTGAGATCACGCGGTTGGCCGTGGACCCTTCGGGCGACGACAAGCTGGTGAAGCGGGCGCTGATGAAGGCGTGCTACTTGGCCTGCCTTTCAATGCAGGTCCAGAAGATGGTGATCGGCGCACGAAGCAGCGCGTTGATCCGTGGATACAGAAGCATAGGCTTCGAGTGCCTGACGGCGACGTCGGGACCGGTGGCGCTGGCTCACGCAGGTGGGCTGCCGCATCACATACTGGCGTTCGACGTCACATCGGCTGAGCGGGTGTGGTACGGGATCAGCCACCCTCTCTATGAGTGGATGGTGCGCACCTTCCACCCAAGCATCAACGTGTCTCCGGCGCCAGTGTTCTACGAGCCGAGCGGTGAGTCGAGCTCGCCGAAGACGCTGGGGATCTTGGATTCGCGGCGCCGGCGCAGTGCCGAACCGGTCGAGGGGTCAGCGTCGACGGCGTGACGGGTGGCAAAGGCAGCGAGCTCCGCCATCGAGAACGGCTTCGTGAAGACGTCATCCATACCGGCCTGAAGGCACTCCTGGCGATCCTGGCGGGTAGAGCGACCCGTCAAGGCGACTATTCGCAGAGGCTTGGCGCCGAAGCGCTTTTCCCATGCCCTCACCTTGCGGGTCGCTTCAAGTCCATCAAGGTGGGGCAGGTCGCAGTCCATCAGGACCAGCAATGGTCGGGCGGTGGGCATGGTCAGGCGCTTGACCGCGACATCGCCGTCAGAGAGGACGTCGACTTCCCAGCCGGCCCGTTGGAGCGAGGCTGTGGCCACCAGCGCGCTAGCCTCGTCGTCTTCAACGACGAGGGCGAGAGGAGAAACGCCGCTGATGGCAAGCTGGGGAAGCGTCTCCGGGACAGAGGAGGGAGCTTCCAGCTGAACCGGTGCCAGAGACAGGGGCAGCACACAGCGGAAGGTAGCGCCGTGGCCGAGTTCACTCTGGCAGCTGAGCGTGCCCTGCATGAAGGCAACGAGGTCGCGCGCGATCGCCAGACCAAGGCCGGCACCCTCGCGAGCCTTGTCAGGGTCGGCGGAGCCCTGTTCGAAGGGCCGGAAGAGTCGTTCCTGGTCCGCCTTGGAGATGCCGGGGCCAGTGTCGGAGACGACGAATGTCACGTGGCCATCGGCCGATACCGTGACGGTCAAGCTCACTGATCCGCCGGCGGGGGTGAACTTGATGGCATTGAAGACAAGGTTGTCGAGCACCTGACGAACCCTTCCGCTGTCACCGACAACTCGAAGCGTCGAGGGAAAGGCAAGGCGGGTGCGGAGGTGTACTCGCGCCTGCTGCGCACGAGTCTCGTAAAGAGTCGCCAGCTGCTCGAGCTCTTCGGAAAGGTCGAATGCCTTGGGGTCTAGCCTCAGCGTGCCGGCTTCGATCTTGGACATATCGAGCAGGTCGCTCACGAGTGTGAGCATGTGCTTGCCACTTGAAGCGATGAGATCGACCTTGCGACGCGCGGACGGCTCGGTGACTTGCTGGCTGAGAAGACTGGCAAGGCTGATGATGCCGTGGAGCGGGCTCCGGACTTCGTGGCTGATGGTCGCGATGAAGCGGGACTTGTGCTCGCTGCTGTGCCCCTTGAGCACTGAGACAGCCTTCGCACGTTCATCGGCAATCTGTTGAGCGAGGGCTCTGAGCTTGAAGACCTCGAGTAGACGTCTTTCGGCGCGCCTGGCAGTGCTCAGCATGAGGATGAGAACCAGGGCGAGGCCTGCGGCGGAGTAGATCCCGAAGTCTGCGCCGCGTCCGAGCATGCCAATGGCCGTGAAGACCATCATCGGAATGACGTAGGAAGAGGTAGCCCTGAAGCTGACTTGGAGGCCGAACGTGGCAACGCACGCAACACAGCAAAGACTTGCCGCGACTACAGCCGCTTCGACCATGGGCCCCTGTGTGAACCACATGCCGCCAAGACCCCATACGAAGCCGTCGACGGCGAGAAGCGTGTTGGTGGTGACAGACCATCGGCGAACATTTTCGACGTTGCCGCGACGGAACATGATGACCTGGACGATGCGGGGCCCTGCGATGGCCAGCTTGAGGACCATCCAAAGCACCAACTGCTCGGAGGGAATGATTCCGTAGAGATGTGCGGCCAGGAACACGGCAAAGCCGGTAGAGATCAGGGTGCCGACGATCATGTGCTCGAAGAGCATGCGCAACTGCTCTCGCTCGAGCATGTCGGCGGGAGCAGAGTCGGTTGGCGCGGCGTCGCCTGGCGCTTGATCGGCGGTGCTCATGGTTGCTCTTTCGATTGCTGTGTCAGCTAATGGTGTCGGTCCAAGGAGCGTGGCTTGAACGGGCGAGGCCCACCTCGCGCTGATGGTACGAACGGCGTCGTTTGTGACCGGCATCGGCGCCAATGGTCCAGCGATCCCCGTGCTCGGTTCGAATGAGGTCGGCCTGTGCTCCGCACGGATGCGCTCGACTGTCGATCGCAGACGAGGCGGCATCGATCTGGGCAAAGATGCGTCGCAGTGCGGAAGCTGCGTCCATCGCGTGCAGCGACGCATCTTCAGGCTGCATGGTGTCGAAGCAGGGGCTGGCGGTGAGCCAATGCGCCACTGCGCTCGAGAAGGACGTCGAGCAGCGAATGACTCCGACCGAGATGAGGGCACGATCGACATCGACAGCGAGTTCGACGCCGGAATCTGGGGACGGAGAGGCGAACACGCCGGCAACGGAGTCGCCCAGGACACGCATCTCGCCTGTGACCAGGTAGATTGGGATGGTCAAGCAAGGGACGTTGGGGCGCTCATGTGCAGCCTGAGCAGCGGCGGGGTCCATCACCGCGAGGCACGGCCGAAGGACCCAGTCTCGGACGAACTGGGGTACTGGCTCGCAGCCAGAACTGATCCAGCGATAGGGACGCGTCCAGAGATGATCCACGGATGTTGATGACGTGCAGTCTGCTACGAGGCAAGGCTATAGAGGCGATGCCAGAGCGCACAGTGCACGCACAGTGAGGAACTCACAAGACCGTGAACTTGTTCGGTGCGGAATGCACGGATTCGAGGGGGCCGCGACGATAGGCAAACCTCGGGCGGCAAGGTGACCGTTTGTGGGACGCAGATGGCCACGCCGCCGGTGATGCAGCGCTGCGGAAGCTTGCTTCACCTATGAGCTTCGGGCGGCAGCTACGCCCGGGAAGAGTGTCAGCGCGCTCCGTGAGGGCGACTCGTCCCATAAACAGTCACCATGGGCACGCGCTGTTCGCGACGCACTGCTGGCGCGTCAGCTCTTCTCGGCAAGCATCTTCTGCGCGAACTCGAGCAGTTCCGCGGAGCTCGGCTCGCCCCAGGTGTCGAAGACAAGCCAGCGCCTGAAGGCAGTCTCCGCAGCTTTGGACGACTTCTTCTTCAGGCGCAGCGGAGGCAATGCCTGCGCGTTGTACCGGTCGATGAGCTGAGTCTGGTCAGAGGTATCCAGCTCGTGGAAGTAGCGCTCGGCGTCAGCAAGCTGCGACTGCAGGTAGGCTTCTTTGACGTCGACCTTCGGTGCGGGCGACTTGCGCTTGGGAGCGTCGCCAGCATCGTCCGTGGCTGCGTAGCCGTGCTGCAGCGCGTGGCGGAAGTAGGCTGCAGGCTTCTCGAGCTTCTCGGCGCGCTTGTCGGCCACGCGTCGCTTGGTGTACTCGATGGCCGCTTTGACGTTCTGCACTGGGTTGTCGCGCACGACCTTGCGCGCCTCCGACTGAAGAAGGCCTAGCTTGACGAGGTCGGAGATGACTTCGAGTGCAAGGCCGTCTTCAACGACCTCCTGGGCGACCAACTTCTTGTGCACCTCGAAGCGAAGCGAGGTGACACGCTTGCCGATCTTTGCTTCGACAAGATCGATGGTGAGGTTCGACTCGGAGTTGACCTCAGCGATCGCCGGTTTAAGCACCTTGGCCTTGAAGTACTTGTACTCCTGGTAGGTGCGCGCCTCGGCCGTCTCACCGAGGATCATGTCGCGGAACTGCTCCCACTGGACCTCAGTGGTGCGGCCGATCTTCTCGAAGCGAACGCAGAACTCCCAGATGGCCAGTGACGAAGCGCGTCGAAAGCGACGCACCACGTTCATGTCGATGACGGCATAGATCTCCGGCTTGACGATGAGCTCGCGCAGCTGGGAGCTGATCTGGTAGCGGATGACGTCAGCGTGGATCTCGACCTCGGGAAACATCACCGAAGCCTTCCAGGGCCGCTTGTTCGTAGGCGACATGACGTCCCACTCGAACACGATTCGCATCAGGGCTTCGGCTGACTCCTTGAGGTACTGGCGATTGTTGGAGTCGAACCCGACGTCCTCCGCCAGGTCCTTGATGCCCAGCACCCACCAGCCGCTTGCATCTGGGCTGTTCTCGATGGCATGCTTCGCCCACGCGTTCCCGAGTTTGCGCTGCAGGAGGCTGAGCGGCTGCTTCGGCTTACTGTGCAGTACCTGAACGGCCTTGCGAAACGCATCAGGCGTCTCCTTGCTCGCGAAGAGGGAGATCTGTCCTTCAGGTGACTGAGTTGCGCGCCTTCGAGCCATAGGTTACCGGTCCGGTTGAGATAGTAACCTATGGGAACTGGGCCCAGCGGCGGATCAAGACTTCGTCCGCAAAGTCGTAATCAGCCGACCTTCGAAACAGCCAGGTCTATGTAGGCAGTTCACGGGAGGTGAGTCGGCTTCCGGTGACCGATGTAGCGCTCGGACGTCTTCGTCGTCTTGGTTGGGCGAAGACGACGGCCCGTTGTGTCTTCTTTGAAGAACACTTGACCCCTTTAACTACCTTTAGGCCTCGCGAAGCTAGTGCTGGCGCGGGTTTGCGGCCGATGAGGTGGAAAGATGTGGGAGGTCAGGTGCCCATTCATGGGCGTTCAGGTGTGTGGATCTGGGAGGTAGGTGGCCTACCCTGGGAGTTCAGGTTACTGGACTTGGGATCCAGGTGACAACCTATGGGATGCGGCACCTGTGGACAACTTTCGGAGCGTCGCAGGGCAGATTTGGGTGACAACCTATGGGACAGGTGGAAGGTGACTGTCTATGGGACGGTTGGGCCCGAACCTCGAGTGGTAGAGGCCGTGACGGATGGCTGGGGACAACCTGCGCTTTCTCCAAGCGTTGGGGCGGTGGGCAATCTCCATTGAGGTGACCGTTTATGGGATCTCCCGAAGGTGACCATCTATGGGACGCGCAGGGAGTTCTAACGTGGCAGATGCGGTGTCCAAATGGCTCAAGGTGACCGTCTATGGGATGGAACCAGCCTCGAGGTCCCAGAAACAGTCACCTGAGAGCCGGCATTCCGGTTTGACCGGCGCTGGGCCGGGTGGTAGGCGGGCCTAGACTGCCGCAATGAGCAAGAAGCCAAGAAAGCCGTCTGCACGCGGGCACAGAGCTCAGGGAGGCCCGAAGATCGACCAACGCTGGATCGACCTGGCGCGCAAGCTCACGGCGAATCCGGACGACCCGGCTTCGCTGCGAATCATGTCTGCTGTGAACGACGCGATGAGGCCAGCGGCAAAGGCGGCGGCTCAGGTGGTCGAAGCGCTGGTGGAGCAGCTCGACGCGCCGAGCGAGCGAACTGAAGCCGCTGTGGTGGCCGCGGTTCGGCACTGGGAGTCGGTCTGCAAGTCACCCATGGACTCGGAGGTTCTGCGGGGAATGAAGGACGAGGCCGTTGCACTGGTTGAACGCCGGCGCCGTCAGCCGCCGCCCATGGAGTCGATCGTCGCGGGCGTAGGTGAGCCTGTCGACATGGGGTACGAGCTGAGCTTGCACTTGAACGGTCTCAGGGGTAGTCGTACTTTTCGTGCAGATTGGTGCGCTTTCGCCTGAAACCCAGTATCCATGCGGGTTCCCGGCGGGCGCCACCCTCGCAAGATGAGCGCCCGACTGCCTTGGCGGCGGCCGTGGCGGTACATTGACCGCCCCCCTGCCGCTGACCACCGCCATGCCCGCCTTCGCCCTGCGCTTCGTCGGCCAGGAGGCCTTGCCGCCTCGCCTTAGTGAGTTCGACCGGGAGCAGTTCTTCACGCTCACGTCAGCGGAGGTGGCGGCCGTCCGGGAGCAGTTCCGCAGCGACCACCGCCTGCCCGCGGCGCTGATGCTTATGTTCATGCGCGTGGCCGGCCGACCGCTTGACGGTTTCAACGTGCTCCCCCGAAACCTCCTGCGACACACCGCCCAGGTCCTGGCCGTGTCGCCGCCGTCCATCGCCAGCCTGCGGTCGATCTACAAGCGCCGGCAGACGCTCTCCAAGCACCAGCTATGGGCCAAGACTTACTTGGGCCTGCGCGAGCTTGAAGTCGACGACGAAGCGGCGCTCACAGCGGCCCTGCTGGCCCAAGCTGCCGACGTGTCCCACGCCGATGACCTGGTCCAGTCGGCCAGCCACTGGCTGTTCACGCGGCGCATCCTGATCCCAGGAGCGCGCCGCCTGCAGGACTGGGCTCGTGTCGCATTTGCAGCGGTAGAGTCGCAGATCCTCGGCGCGGTCAATGCCGCCGTGCCGCCGGCAGCGGCCCAGAAAGTTGTCGCCGCCGCATACAGCGCTCGGCCAGGCACCGACACGACGCACCTGGAGTGGCTGAAGACCCCGTCGAAGCGTCACGGCCCCGGCACTCTTACCGAAACCATCGACAAGGTCCGCTACCTGAAGGAGCTCGGTGCCCAGGACTGGAACCTGAGCGCCGTATCGTTGGCCAAGCAGCAGGCCTACGCCCGTCAGGTCCAGGCCAGGCGCCCCGTGAAGACGCGGGAGATCAAGCCAACGCGCCAACTGATCGAGTTGGTCTGCTTTCTGCGGGTGACCCTGCTCGAACTCACCGATGTCGCCCTCTTGCAGACCAGCCGGCGCAGCCAGCAACTGTTCCGCGAGGCGGCGGACAAGGCCCAGTCAAACCGTATCCGGGGCACGACAGGCCTGATCCAGCAGGCAGCCAAGGCACGTTCCGTCCTGCACGACGAATCCAAGACCTGGCAGGCGCGAGTCCTGGAAGCAAGAGATCTGCTCGCCGAGCTCGGCGAAGCTGCCAGCGGCAGCTTTGTGTCCCTGGTTCGCAAGGCTCTGGCGGAAGACAGCCAGCGCGTGCACGCCTGCCTGGCGGCATTGACGGACCTGGACTTCGGTGGCCGCTCTGGCGATCCGGGCTTCGAACAGTGGAAGTCTTGGACGGATCTGCAGCGCCAAGGTGTGACCGAGCTGAAGGAGGGCGTCCCGCTGCCAGATGTCGGCGCAGCCTGGCACGGCCTGGTCCGCGATCTGGACCCTCGCTCAGGATTTCGGGCGTTCGAGGCCTGCACGATGATGTCGCTGCGCAAGAGCCTGCGCCGAGGCAGTGTCTGGTTGGCCCACTCGCTGAGTTTTCGGGAGCGAGACCAGATGCTCATCCCGCCGGCGGATTGGGCCTTGCAACGGGACGAGCAGGTTGCGTTGCTGGGCATGCCGAAGTCCGCAGCCGACTTCCTGGAGCCCTTGCTGGCCAACTTGATGGCCGGTATGTCTGCGGTGGCAGAGGCCCAGCGGCGCGGCAAGGTCGAGATCGGCGCCGACGGCATGCTCCACCTGCCGGCGATCACGGCACTGCCGGATCAAGCCGAGCCGGTCCGCACGCGTGAAACCATCTACAACCTCATCGGCAGCGTGCAGTTCCCGGACATGCTTCTGGAGGTGGATGCCGCCACCGGGTTCAGCGAAGCGCTGCTCGGCCACCGCGCGCAGTCCACCGACGAGCTCGTTGCCCTCTACGGCGCGTTGCTGGCACACGGCACCGATGCAGATGCCAAGGGCGTGGCGTCAATGATCCCCGGCCTGGAACCCACTCAAGTCACTGTGGCCATGCGCGCCCTGGAAGGCAGCGGCCGACTGCGCCGCGCCAACGAGCGCGTGGCCGAGTTCCAGTGCCGGATCCCAATCGCGTCACTCTGGGGCGACGGCGACAAGGCATCGGCCGACATGATGTCGCTGGACGCGTCGCGCCACCTCTGGAACGCCCGCGTTGATCCGCGCCGTCGCACATACGCCGCTGGCCTGTACACCCACGTGCGCGACCGTTGGGGCATCGTCTACGACCAGCCCATCGTGCTCAATGAACGACAGGCCGGCGTCGCCATCGAGGGCATCGAGCAGCACAACAGCGCCGCAGACAGGGTTCGGATCTCGCTACTGGCGGTCGACACCCACGGCTACACGAATCCGGCGATGGCCATCGCCAAGCTGCTGGGCTTTGACCTGTGCCCGCGGCTGCGGGATCTGGCCGAACGAAAGCTCTACCTGCCGCGTGGTTTCATCGTTCCGGATGGCTTGGAAGCGGTCACCGTCCGGCGCGTGTCTTTGGCCGCCATCGAACGCGGCTGGGACGAGTTACTGCGCCTGGCGGCGTCGATCCGCTCGGGACGTGTATCCGCCACGCTGGCGTTGCAACGATTCGGATCGGCCGCTCAGGGGGATCCACTGCACCGGGCTGCGGAACATCTGGGCCGACTGCTGCGAACCGTGTTCCTGTGCGACTACATCGCCATCGAGGACTTCCGGCGCGAGATCCACACCCTGCTGAACCGTGGCGAGTCGGTGCATCAGCTTCAACGCGCCGTGTACTCGGGCAAGGTAGCGCCCGAGCGCGGCCGGCGCCGCGACGAGATGAAGGCGATCTCCGGATCGCACGCCCTGCTGACGAACATCGTGCTGGCCTGGAACACCGCAAGGATGCACGAGGTTGTCGAGAGGCTCAAGCGAGACGGGATCCCAGTCGAAGACGAATGGCTGCGCCGTATCGGCCCGGCGCACTTCTCGCATGTCAACTTCCGCGGCACGATGAGATTCGGCGTCGAGAAGTTCGCGGCGGCGCTGATCCAACGCGTGCCGGGCCAGGCAGCGCGCTTGGTTTCGTGACGAGGCAAGCATTCCTTGAACTGGCAAGATGCCAGCCGGCGAGTTGACAACCGTTGTTAAACCGACCAAGATCCCTCCATGAGCCGCCAGACTATGAGTTTCGCTTTGCCCGAGTCGATGCGCGAGTACATCGACAACCGGGTCGCCGCCGGCAACTACGGCAACACCAGCGAGTACATCCGCGACTTGGTCAGGCGTGACCAGGAAGAGCAGGCCAAGAAGCGGCTTCGCGACCTCATCGAGGAAGGGCTGGCGTCCGGGCCCGGCCATCGTCGCACCAAGGCGGACGAGAAGGAACTGCTGGCGATCGCTCGCGGCGAGATCGATTGAAGGCGGCGGTTCTGCGCCCGCAGGCGCTGCGCGACCAGCAGGGCGAAGTCCGCTACTACCGCAACGAGGGTGGCACCCGCGTTGCGGTGAAGGTGGCCAAGGCCACAAACGCCGCGCTTGACCAGATCGAACTCGACCCTGGCATCGGCTCACCGACGCTCGGAAGGCTTCTTGGCATTCCAGGGCTTCGGACCTGGCGGGTCGCAAAGTTCCCGCTGCTGTGGTGCTACTTCGAACGCGGGGACCACCTTGATGTGGTCCGGCTTCTGGGCGAGCGCCAGGACGTCGCCGCGATCTTGGGCGATGAGTTCGTTTCGAACTGACGGTACTCACGCCGCGGCGGGCACAGGGCCGGAGCTCAATGACCGGTCTCCGGCAGCCTGTTCGCCGAGTTGGCTGGCCGAAATCGACCCGGTCGCGACATTGACCGCGTGAGGTTCAACGCCTCGAAGCAGTCGCCTGCATGCGCAGGCACGCCCAAAACGGGCGCCGGCGAAGAACTTGCATTGCCGGCCTCCGGCTGAACCGGCTTACTTCCCGCCGCCGCTGGCCTTCGAGACGTAAAGCGCCAAAGCGGCGATCTCTGCGTCGTTGAGTTTGTCCTTGTAGGAAGGCATCTGGCCAAGCCCGTTGCGCAAGGCTTTGGCCACCCTGGCAGCGTCGGGCTTCAACTCATCGAGAACCGGACCGACGGCGCCTTCAGCGCCCGCCGCCTGCAAGGTGTGGCAGACGGCGCAAGACGGCGCAACTCCGTGCAAGAACAACTTCTTGCCCAGGGCAAGTTGCGCGCTGTCGTCGGCTGCCAGCACTGGCAGCACTGGCCAAGCCAGCCCGCCCAGCGTCAGTACCGATGCAAAGGTCCAAACCCGCAGCCCGCGCCGCTGTGAAGTGCTGATGCGCATGGTCAGGCCACCATCACTTTCACGGCGTGGTCGGACCAGCTCGTGTTGTTGTAGCCGCCGGCGTTCTCCAGGCGCTGCTCGGGTTGCACATTGCCCGCGGTGTCGGTGGCGCGGCTGGCCAGCGTGTAGCTGCCGGCCGGCAAATTCGCGGCCAGCACGAACTGGCGCCAGGCAAAGCGACCGAGATCGGGGCCGGTGAGACGCGCGTCGCTCCAGGTCTTGCCGCCGTCCAGCGAGACTTCGACGCGCTTGACGCCGTTCAGGCCGCCGAAGGCCACGCCCTGCACCTGCACCAGGCCCGCCTTGACGCCGATGGCTTCGGGTGCGGGCGAGTTGATCCACGACTTGACCGTCATCTCCTGCACCGAGGGCTGGCTCGGGTCGCCCTTGCCACCCGGCGGCGAGATGCGGTAGCCGTGCGACATGATGCGCGCCTCGGTCTCCTTGGCCGTGAAGGCCAGGCGCTTGACGTACTTGATGTTGTTCACGCCGGTGTAGCCGGGGACGATCAAGCGCAGCGGGCCGCCGTGGGCCAGCGAGATCGGCACGCCGTTCATTTCCCAGGCCAGCAGCGCGTCGGCCATGGCCGCAGCGGGCACCGAGCGCTCGACGATGATGCTCAGCGGGTCCAGGCCATCAGGCAATTTCTCGCCGCCAGTGCCGGTCAGGAAAGCGGCGCCGGGCGTGACACCGCCCAGCGCCTCGGCCACCACCCGAACCGGCACACCGGTCCACATCACGCAGCCGGCTGCGCCCACTTGCCACGGCGTGCCACTGGGCTTGCTGGGAAAGTAGCCGCGGCCGTTGCCCGAGCACTGCAGCACCATGGCGGTGGTTTCCACGCCCATGGTCTTCAGTTCGCGCAGCGTGAGCTTGCGCGGCGCCTTCACGCCTTCGATCGACACTTCCCAGGCGTCGCGGTCGGCAATGATCGAAGCGTCCGGCGCCGGCAGGTTGTTGCGGATGTAGAGCTGCTCGGCCGGCGTGATGACGCCGCTGCCGAAGGCCGCGCGCTTGGTTTCAATGGTGGTGGCGCTGTGCACGATGAGGCTGGCCGGGTCTTTCCAGGCCACGTAGGCCGGCAAGGGCTTGGGCGCTGCTGCCGCCATGGGCGCGTGCGCCGCAGCGCTGGCGCCGCGTGTGAAGCTGGCCAGGCCCACGGCCGCCAGTGCACTGGCGCTGCCTGCCAACAGGTGGCGGCGCGGCAGGGAAGTCGGGGTTTCGTTCATCGTTGCTCCTTGGGGGGGTGCGGGTGGTTTGCTTGCATCGGGGCCGGTGCGGCTCAGCCGTCGGCCTTGCCAAACTGTTTTTGTGCCACGGCCAGCGCCTGTTTTTTCTGCGCCACCAGCACCAGCGGCTTGCCGTCGCGCGATGTGATGACCTGCCAGTGGACACTGCCCCACCAGCCGCTGCCCTGCTTCAGCGCAACCGCTTGGTCGAAGGCAAACACGGTGACCATGCCGCCCTTCTCGAAGAAGGTGGTGAGGTGGTAGACGAGGTGGCCGTCGATGTCGCAAGGGCGCATCAGCTGTGGGAAACCGGGCACCGCCTGTTTGCCGCCCAGCCCCAGGTGCTGCAGCAGCGGCGCGCTGTCCATGAAGGTGCCGCGCAGCGTGCGTTCGAAATATTCGTGCTCGATGGCACCGCGCACCAGTTCTGGAGGGCGCATGGCCAGCACGGTGCCGGTGCCGCTGCCGGCCAGCAGCAACCCCAGCACCACGCGCTGGAAGCTGCGCCGGGCCATCAAGGGCTGCGGTGTGCGATAGAGATGCACCGGCGCGTCGACGGCTTCGAAGGCGAGGGACAGCTCGGCGCGGGCGCGCAGATCGAAGGCGCTGTCCTCGGGCTCGGTGGTGGGCGGTCGCAGTTTCATGGCTGGGTCTTTCGCAACGGCGTCACCCGGGCGCCCGTGGGCGTCTGCACGGGCACGCCCATCGCGAGCTTCAGCGCGTCACGCGCGCGGGCCAGGCGCGACAGCACCGTGCCCGGCGCGATCTCCAGCGCCTCGGCCATCTGCGCGGTGGGCATATCGTCGAAATAGAACAGCAACAGCACCTCGCGGTGAATCGGCGCCAGCCGCGCGAGCGCCTTGACGACGTCCAGCTTGTCGTCCAGCCCGGCATCCGGGGCGGCCTGCTCGGGCTGATCCTCGTCGTCGAGTGACTGCATGCCCGGCGTGGCATGGCGGTAGGCGGCGCGGCGCATGATCTGGAACAACCAGGCGCGCGCCAAGGTGGCGTCGCGCAGCTGCTCACGGTGCTTCCAGGCACTGGCAAAACAGTCCTGCACCACGTCTTCGGCGATGGCGCGCGAACCCGTCAGGGCCCACGCACTGCGCAGCAGGAAGCGGTAGTGCTCTCGCACCCAGAGGTTGTAGCGGGACTCCGCCGACTGGAACAGCATGTGGATCAAGAGCGCCATGCCTCGCAGTTCATTCCATGGCCATCGTCAGGGCTTACCCTCGTTTCGCGATGACGCTGGCCATCACGGCCCGCGCGTACCGCCCAGCGCGGGAAATTCCGCTGCCGCACCTGCAGCCGGCCGCTGCCGCAGGGCCGCGAGCCGCCGCGTCATGCTTTCGATCTCGATGGTCTGGCCCGAGATGATCTCTTCGGCCAGTTGCCGCGTGGCTGGATCGCGGCCGTGCTGCAGCACCAGACGGGCCATGTCCACTGCGCCGGCGTGGTGCGGAATCATCATCGCCAGGAAGTCGACATCGGCGTTGCCGACATAGCCCGGGCCGTGCATGGCTTGCATCATCTGCGCCATCGAGGCGTCCATCTCGCGCTGGAAGGTGTTGGCTGGCGCCGCCTTCGCAGTGCTGACGCCATGCGACCCGTGGCTTTCGGCCATGCCGTGTTTCACGCCGTTGTTCACGCCGTCTGCCCCTTGGCGCCCACGCGCACATAGACCAGGTTGATGCTCTTCTTGTTGCGCAGCGCACCCGATGGCAAGTTGAGGCTGCCGAGCGGAATCTGCGCGATGAAAGCGGGTCGCAGCGGGTCGCTGACGTCGAAGGCGCTGCACACCGTCTGGCCGGCGTTGGGCGTGCCGGGCAGTTCGTCCTGCTCGTGGGCGATGTAGAGCAGCGTATTTTCGGGGTTGGTCCACAGCCCATGGGCTTCGCGGCCGTGGCTGAAGAAGCTGCCCACCACCTTGCGCTGCCCTCCGGCGGCGCTGCGGTCGATGATGGCGATGGGGCTGGAGGCCACGCCGCCGGGGCCACCGTCGTCGATGCGCGCCAGGCTGGCGTAGACCACGCTGCCGCGCGCGTTGCTGACAAATTCAACATGGTTAGGCCGCGCGCCCATGCCCAAGGAGACACTGTCGATGAGGTCGAAGCCACCGCGTGTGGAACGGCACGACACCGCATCGGCCAGCTTGTGCGAGAACCACACTTCGGCGCCGTCGGGCGTGGTCTTCATGAAGGGCGTGAAGCCGGGCTTGTCCTGGGCGCTGATGTCCAGCGTGCTCAGCTTCTGCGGCTGGCTGTGGCCGTCGGCACCGGGGTTGACGCGGAACACATCCACCATGGCCACCTTCTGGCTGACCACGAAGGCCAGCGTGCCTTCGCGGTTGAACCACACCTGGGCCGGGCCGTTGATCGTCGGCAGGAACTGGCGCACGGCGCTGGCGCCCGTGTTGTCGGCGCCGCGCAACTGACGCAGCGCACGATCGACATCGACGATGGCGATGCGGTCTTCACCGCGCAGCGTCACCCACAGCTCCCGGCCGTTGCGCGTGAAGGTGGGCTCGTGCGGTTCGCGGCCCAGCAGCAGGCCGCTGCTCAGGCGCTCGGGGTTGGTCGTCGGGCCGGCCGCCGGGTTGGGCGTGTTGCCGATGACGCGGCGCTGCTCGGCGTCGATCAGGTAGATGTTGCTCGAGCCGCGCCCGCTGGTGGCCAGCAACCGGCCATCGGGCGAGGGCACGGCGCCGTGGGCGTCGATGCAGCCGTGGTACAGCGGCTTGTGGATCATGGCCGCGTGCGTCGGCGCCACGCCAGCGGTGACGTAGCGGAAGGGCGGCCGCGGGTCTTCGTCGAAGCTGGTCAGGTTGATCGTGCTCTCGACGGTGTTGGTCTTGGGGTCGATGACGACCAGCGTGTTGGAGTCTTCATTGGTGATGAAAACGCGGTCGCGCGGGTCGATGCCGGGGCCTGCTCCAGTACCTGATCCGATGCCAGGTGCGGCTGGCACCTGTGCTTGCACTGCGGGAAGCGCGCTGACTGCAGCGGCGGCCAGCGAGTATTTGAGGATGTCGCGACGTTGTGTGCTCATGGGTGCTTTCTGTGTTCAGTGCAAAGGTGGACGGCAGTGTGTGACGCGTGACCTCGCACCCAACGACGGGCGGCGGCGGTGCGTCAGGCGCTCGCAGCCAAGAGCGCACTGCAGGGCGTTTCATTCCATGGCGGTGCAAACCACCTGCGCCGCGGGACTTGCTGTTGCCTTTAGCGCGGGGTGCCCAGCTGTTGGTAGACCTCGGTCGACACCCGCGCCAGCACGCTGCGGTCGACGTCTGACGACAAGGCGTAGCCGAAGGGTCCGTCGACCCAATAGAACACGTTGACGGCGCCTTCCTGCGCAAAGCGGAAGGCGGTGTCGGCATTCTTCGCGCCCGGCTTCGCAGCGCCGCCCGGCCCTGCGGCGCTTCCCAGGTCAGCGACATCGTTGGACACGTACAGCGTCAGCTTGCTGCCGAGTTCATTGCGGTACATGAATTGCGCCACCGGCCCCTGCCCGCCGGGCAGCAGGCGCCCGCCTTCCAGCGTGTAGCCCTGGCTCTGCAGGTGCGGCGGCTTCATGGGCGCCCCCATGCGCTTGGACAGCCAGGCCACGAGCTGGTCTTCGTGCGCGGCGTCCACTTCCACGGGCCGGCGCACATCGGGGCTGTAGACCGCATGCGCCACGGCGGCGCGCTGCGCGAAGCCGCTGGCAGACACCAAGGTCAACCCACCCGGGGCCGGTTTCACGGCCGCCATGCGGGCCGCATCGTCACCGCCAACACCCGCGCGGGCGCCAGCCCCGGCGCCGCGCAGCCCCCAGCCCGTGGCGCCGCTGATCACGGCGATGGCGAGCCCGGCAGCCAGGCGCTGCAGGTACCAGGGCGTCGGCGACACGGTGCGTGGGCCCGCCGACTTGAGCAGGCGCTGCGGCGGCTGCTCGTCCAGCACCGGGTCGAACAAGGCGTGCAGTTCTCGCTTCTGCGCGCGGTAGGCCTCGACGCGCTGCGCGTCGTCGGGACGCGCGGCCAGGAAAGCAGCGATCGCGGTCTGGCGCTCTGCGGGCAGGTGGCCATCGACGAACGCATGCAGGTCGGCCTCGGGGACCGGGGGGGTGGGGGGGGGGGGGCGATCGGTGCTCATGGGGTGCTTCGTTGTGCTGTCATTTGACGACCTTCAGCCGCACGGGCTCGGCACGGCCTTCCATCAGGCCGCGCAGACGCTCGCGGCCGCGCGACAAGCGCGACATCACCGTGCCGATAGGAATGCCCAGGGCCTGCGCCACGTCGGCGTAGGCCATGTCTTCCAGCGCCACCAGCAGCAGCACTTCCTTCTGCTCGACGGGCAGCAGGTCCAGCGCGGCCTGCAGGTCCAGCACCGCCAGCCTGTCACCTTGCGTCGGCGCCACCGGCACCTCGGGGGTGTCGTCGTCCATGGTCACGGTGTGCAGCCTGGGCCGGCGCACGCCATCGGCGTGCAGGTTGTGCATGATGCTGAAGAGCCAGGCGCGCATATCGGCCACGCCGCCCCACAGGCCCGACTTGGCCCAGGCCCGCTCCAGCGTGTCCTGCACCAGGTCGTCGGCATCTTCATGGTTGTTCACCAGCGCCCGGGAATAGCGGCGCAGGCGCGGCACCCAGCTCAGCAGGTTGGAGTCGTCTTGCATCGGCGGCTCGCGGCGTGCGGGGCTGGGTGTGGATCGTCGACAGAGGTCATTCCTTGATGATGTGCCAGACGTCTTTGAAGTTGTCGCCAGCGCGGTCGCCGGGCTTCTGGTCGGCCTGGTAGGTGTAGACCGGCTTGCCCTTGTAGGCCCACTGGCGCGAGCCGTCGTCGCGAACGACGATCGTGTACGAACCGGCGGGCTGGTCGCTGGCGGCGGCCATCGCGGGCGGCCACAGCGTCGCGCAGGGGCCGTTGCAGGCGCTCTTGCCACTGCTGGCCATGTCCTTATCGAAGGTGTAGAGCGTCATGCCCTTGGCGTCGACGAGCACGCCGTTGGCGAGCTTGGCCGGCACGTCGGCCGCCATGGCGCTCGTCGGCGGCGCCGCGAAGGAAGCCGTGGCGATGAGCATCGCGGCCAAGGTGGGGAGATGTTTCATGGGGGCGTCCTGGGTAGAGTGCTGATGGGCTGAGCGGGTGGCTCAGTAAGCCGCAGCCACTGCCAGCTTGGGGTCGATCTGCCAGGTTTCGCTGACGATCTTGCCTTCGCGGTAGGTCAGCACGTAACGCACCTTGATGGGCATCTTGCCTTCGAAGACGACGTTGGCCGAGACGGTGGCGCCCTTGGGGTTGGCCGACTCTTCGATTGAGCCGATGGTGAGTTTCAGCGGGCCGACGGCCTTGCCGAACTTTTCCCAGGTGCCGCGGATGGCGNNCGGGCCGCCGACCCAGTTCAGCTGGGCCTGGTCGGCGTAGCCGCGCATCACGATCTGCGTGTCGCCCGAAGCGATGGCCTGGAAGTGCGTGCGGGCGTCGTCGGAAGGGGCGGCGAAGGCGCTGCCGGCGGCAAGGGTCAGGGCGGTAGCGGCGAAGGTGAAAGTGCGGGCGAGGCTCTTGAACATGGTGGGCTCCGTTGAGGGTTTGATGTGAACTGAGGGGTGATCGGTGGTCGATGAAGGGTCTGTGAGGTCCCGACACAAGGGCAGACGGAACCTGTGTGCGGTCTATTCCGATCCACGCAAAAAATCCTTCACCCCTTCACCGCTGCCGCCATCCCGGGGCGCGGCACGCCGCCCGTGGATGTTCAGCGGCCACTGGAATAAAGCACCGCGGGGCAGCGTTCCACCGCTTGCGCAAGCTTTGAAAGTGCTTGGCCTTGCGCCATGGCCGGGGCGCCTGTGTCGATGGGCTCCACACCCTCCAGCGAGGGCGGATGCGGCCGGTGCCGCGACCGACGTTTCCAGGTGCATTGAGCGCGGAGTCACGCTGATCAGCGGACGCCGGCTCAGGCGCTTCATCCTGGGCCGTGGGCCGGCGATTCAGTACGCTGCCACCGCCTGCGGTGCGGCCAACGTGGCGACGATGCGCTGCCCGGCGCGCTCGACCTTGGAGATGCTCAGGTCCTCGTTCAGCACGTAGGCTGTCTGGCCGTCGCGCGTGAAGACGATGGCCTGGCGCGGCTGCTTGAAGCCGGCGATGGTGGCGACCACCTTCAACGTGGCGACGTCGATCACCGACACCGTGTTGTCGGCCAGGTTGCCCGAGTAGACGAAGCGGCCGTCCGGCGTGAGCGCGGCGCCGTAGGGGTCGCGCCCCACCGGCACGGTGCCGGTGACGCGGCGTGCGCCGATGTCCACCACCGCGATGTCGTTGCTGCCGCTGTTGGCCGCGAACAGGGTCTTGCCGTCGGCGGTGACCGAGATGGCGCGAATCTTGTTGAAGCCCGTAATCTCGCCCTCGATCTTGTCGGTCTGCGTGTCGACGATGGTGACCTTGTCGCCCAGGAAGTTGGTGACGTAGAGCTTGGTGCCATCCGGGCTCAGGCGCACGCCCTGGCGCGGCTGCGCAAAGCCGGTGATCACGACCTTGGCCTGCCCGCTGGCGATGTCCAGACGCGTCACCGTGCTGCTGGCCTGGTTGTTGACATACAGCGAACTGCCGTCCTTGCTGAGCGCGGTGCCGAAGGCGCCGGGGCCGGCGGCCAGTGTCGACGCAGTGGCGAGTGGCTTGAGCGTGGCCGTGTCCAGACGCGTCACCGTGCCCAGGCTGCTGTCGGAGACATAGAAGCTCTTGCCATCGGGCGCGAAGACGATGTTGCGCGGCGTGACGTAGCCGCGCAGCACACCGCGCACGGCGCCGGTGACCAGGTCGTAGACGATGAGATCGGGCCGTTCGCTGTAGGACACGACGGCGGTGGACTCGTCGGGGCTCAGTGCCAGCGAGTTGTTGCGGATCTGGCCGTCGAAGGTGACGCGGGCCGGGGCGGCTTCGGCGGCGCCTGCAGGCAGGCTGGCCGCCACTAGGACGAAGCTGCTGCACAAGGCAAGCGCGGTGGTGCGGAAGAAGTTATGCATGGGATGTCTTTCGTGAAGGGATGAAAAGGAAAACAGGCTTGCTCTGGTGGACGTTGAATGCCGGCGGCGTATTCCGTTGGGCCGTGAATTCGAGGCTTCAGCCCAGCAGGGCCGGCACCCAGCGGTTGATCAAAGCACCGCCGACGATCAGCCAGCCGAACAGGATCAGCGCCAGCAGCAGCGGCTTGGCACCGGCCTTGCGGATAGCGCCGAGGTGTGTGGCCAGGCCAAGCGCGGCCATGGCCATGGCCAACAGCGCGGTGTCGATCTCGGTCGTCACCGCCACCACCGACGCCGGCAGCCACTGCAGCGAGTTAAACAACACCACCGCGACGAAGCCGAAGGCAAACCAGGGCACGGCGAGCTTGCCTTTGGCCTGGTCGGTTGCGGTCGACGTATTGGCGTGGCGTTTTTCGTCGCGCGCCAGCCAGGCCGACAGCATCACCAGGAAGGGTGCGAGCATCATGACCCGCACCATCTTCGCGATGACGGCCGAGTTGGCTGCATCCGGGCCCACCGAACGCGCCGCGGCCACCACCTGGGCAACCTCGTGGATGGTCGAGCCGGCGTAGATGCCGAAGCCGTTGGCGCCGCCCGGAATCAGTGCCAAGTGCTGGTTCAGTTCGAACAGCGCCGGGTACAGGAAGATCGCCAGCGTGCCGAACACCACCACCGTGGCCACGGCCACCGTCACCTGCTCGGCGCGCGCCTTGACCACCGGCTCGGCAGCCATCACCGCGGCGGCGCCGCAGATGGAGCTGCCGGCGCCGATCAGCATCGCTGTCTTGCGATCCAGGCCCAACCAGCGCGTGCCGATGAAGTAGGCCAGCGCGAAGGTCGAGCCCAGCACCAATGCGTCGATGGCGACGCCGGCGATGCCGACATGGCCGATGTCCTGCACCGTCAGCCGCAGCCCGTATAGCACCACACCCAGGCGCAGCAGGCTCTGCTTGGAGACGTTGACGCCAGCACCGCTGGCCGCGGCCAGGCGCGGCACCAGCGGATAGACCGTGTTGCCCACCAGCATGCCCAACACGATGGCCAGCGTCAGCGCACTGAAGCCGTGGTCCTGCAGCCAGCCGATGCGGCCCAGCGCCACGCCAGCAGCGGCCAGCGCGCCGCTCAGGGCCAGGCCGGGAAGCAGGCGGGGCCAAGCGCGCGGCGTTACGGCTGAAGACTCGGTGGTGCGTCGAAGTGCGGTGGTGGTCATGCAGGTATTCAGGCAAGAGGAGGGAACCAAGGCGAGTCTCGGACTTGGCCTGTGATCGGTCCAACGGGTTATCTGCGTAAGATCAACCGATCTGATCGCTACAAAAAGGCAACCCCGATGGACGTACTGCGGCTCACGTTGCGCCAGCTGCAGATCTTCGTGGCGGTGGCCCGCAGCGGCAGCACCACGGCGGCCAGCGCCGAGATCGCGCTCTCGCAATCGGCCACCAGTTCGGCGGTCAATGAACTGGAGCGTCTGTTGTCACTGCGCCTGTTCGACCGCGCCGGCAAGCGCCTGCTGCTGAACGACAGTGGTCGGGCCTTATTGCCACGGGCACTGGCTTTGCTGGACGGTGCGGCCGGAATCGAGCAGATGTCGCGCGACGGCAGCGCGCAGGCGCAGTCGCTGCGCATCGGCGCCAGCACGACGATCGGCAACTATGTGCTGCCCAGGCTGCTCGCCGGCTTCATGGGGGCGCAGCAGCCCGGCAGCGCCACCGCCTGGCGGTCGAAGGTCGTGATCGGAAACACGGCGGCCGTCTGCGATGCCGTGGCCGCCTTCGAACTCGACGTGGGGCTGATCGAGGGTCCCTGTCACCAGCCAGCGCTGGTGGTCACGCCATGGCTACAGGACGAGATGGTGGTCGTGGCTGCACCCGACAGTGCGCTGGCACGCTCGAGCGCGGCAGGCGAGCGTGTACCCCTGCGCATCCTGCGTGAGGCGGTTTGGCTGGTTCGCGAATCGGGCTCGGGCACGCGGGAGGCCACAGACCAGAGCCTGCTGCCCCATCTGCGCTCTTACAGGCGCAGCATCGAGCTGGGCAGTTCGGAAGCCATCCAGCGTGCCGCGCAGGAAGGGCTGGGTGTCGCTTGCCTGTCCACCTGGGTCGTGAACGACGCGCTGGAGGGCGGGCGCCTGTGCCGCGTCGCTACGACCTTACCGCGGCAACTTCGGCAATGTCATCTGGTCGTTCATCGCCAGAAGCAGTCAACGCCCGCTTTGCTGGCGTTCATCGCCCGGGCATCTGCAACTGCCGAGGCTACCCGCTGATGTACGGCCCACTTGAAATGTAGAGCGTCGGGCCTTCGGAACACGCGGTTACCCATCACCAAGGGCCGACGTGCGCTTTGCCAACCTGCCCTGATCGAGGCAGTGACTCGATAAGCCGCTCCTGGAAAGTGAAGCCCGGGCAGCATGTCAGGACAGACCGCTTTCGGGCGCACCACCCACCGACTGCTTGTGGCCGATGGCTGGTCTCCGCGAGCGGCGGCTTCCTGGAGCCTCAATTGGGGCTGCGGCCTGCCTCCCGGGCAGTGAACTTGAGGCCCATCCCGAACGCCTTGGCGTGCTACAGCCTCCCCGCGCCTAGTCTGCCGAGACTCTCACCGCGGTGAGAGTTGGGGTCTCCTCGTTTTC
>JRYF01000938.1_pt1 | contig 31799 bp, 26 predicted proteins | sample 235331 | NCBI WGS metagenome assembly JRYF01 (sample SAMN03074217, study PRJNA261475) | activated sludge metagenome | biome: Wastewater Treatment Plant; feature: Wastewater; material: Activated sludge; isolation source: activated biomass of a wastewater treatment plant treating hydrocarbon... ...
TTGTTCGTTGTTCGTTCCCTTACAACGCTTACCACGATCCTTTGGGGGTGACCAATGCCACGAAAATCGGGAAAACCTTCCTTCCGGGAGGGAGTATGAAAAACAGTTTCACCAAATATATTTTGCAATATGGAACGCACGCAACTCGCCGTTGACCTGACCTTTTCCCGCATCGCCCATGGCCTTTGGCGCCTCAACGAATGGGCCATGTCACCCCAGCAACGCCTGCATTTCGTGCAGGAACTGCTCGATCTGGGCATCACGACCTTCGACATTGCCGACATCTACGGCGACTATACCTGCGAGGCGCTTTTTGGTGAAATATTCAAACTGGAACCTGCCCTGCGCCGGCGCATCGAAATCGTGACGAAGTGCGGCATCAAAATCACGTCCCCCAAATTCCCGGACAGGAAAATCGGCCACTACGACACCGGCTACCGGCACATCGTTGCCAGCGCAGAGCAATCCTTGAAAAACCTGCAAACGGACTATCTCGATGTGCTGCTCATCCACCGGCCCGACCCGCTCATGGACCCGACAGAAACGGCCCGTGCCTTCGAGGAACTCCATCGGGCGGGAAAGGTGCGCTATTTTGGCGTATCGAACTTCAACCCGATGCAGTTCGACATGCTGCAACGGCATTTCAGCCAAAAGCTCGTGACCAACCAAGTCGAGTTCTCGCCCTGGTGCATCGAACACATCCAAAACAACAACGTCGAATTTTTCCAGAAAGAAGGCATTGTCCCGATGGCATGGTCGCCCTTGGCCGGGGGGCAGGCTTTTGACCCTGTGGATGCAAGAAGTGCCCGCCTTCACAAAGTGCTGCACGAAATAGCCAAAGAAATGGGTGCGGACGGCATTGACCTGGTGGCCTACGCCTGGATTTTGAAACACCCCGCCAAGTTTGTCCCCATCGTGGGCAGTGGCAGGCCCGACAGGGTAAAAAGGGCCGTGGGAACACTGGATTTGGCACTGACAACAGAACAGTGGTTTCGCATTTTGGTCGCTTCGCAAGGGCATCCCGTCCCTTGACGCTCGTTGGGCCATCCAACCCTCACTCCACCCATTCCGCCAAAAACACGTTCGTGTCGCGTGTGCCGCCGTTGTGGCGGTTGGAAGAAAACACGAGGTACTTGCCGTCGAAAGAGAACATGGGGAAGCTGTCGAAGGTATCGTCGAAGGTCACTTGTTCCAGGCCCGTGCCATCGGTATTGATGGAAAAGATGTTGAAACGGCGGCCCCCTTCGCTGTGGTGGTTGCTGGCAAAGAGGATTTTGTGGCCTTTGGGGTGCATATAGGGTGCCCAGTTGGCCCTGCCCACGTTGGTCACCTGGCGCAAATTGGAGCCGTCGAGATTGCAGGTGAAAATTTCGAGGTCAGTTGGCTGCACGAGGCCCTGTGCGAGAAAATCCTTGTAGGTTTTGATTTCCTCCTCCGTTTTTGGGCGGCTGGCCCGGAAGACGATGCCCTTGCTGTCGGGCGTGAAAAAAGCGCCGCCATCGTAGCCAAGTTCATTGGTCACCTGGCGTTGGTCGCTGCCGTCAATGTTCATCGTCCAAAGCTCCAGATCGCCGGAGCGCGTACTGGTGAAAACGATTTTGGTACCATCGGGAGAAACCGTCGCTTCGGCATCGTAGCCGGGCGAGTCGGTGAGTTGTTGGGTGATGTTGCCCATGAGGTCGGCTACGAAAATGTCGAACTCTTTGTGCACTGCCCACACGTACTTGCCATTGACGATCCTCGGTGCCGTAAGGCAGGTGTCGGCGGCGAGGTGGGTGCTGGCGTAGAGGATGTGCTTGTTGTCGGGCATGAAGTAGGAGCAGGTCGTTTTGCCTTTTCCGGTGCTGACCAGTGGGGGGCGCTGTCCGTTCGTGCCGGTGATGGGCATGAAGAAAATCTGGTCGCAGGAGGCCGTCCCCCAAGCCTCGTTGGTGACCTGCATGGTCAGCAGTTTATTGTCGAAACTGAAGTATGCTTCCGCATTGTCGCCCCCAAAGGTCAATTGTTTGAGATTTTTGAGGTACTTTTCCTGCTCGTAGCGCAGGGTGTCGGGGGCGGCGTTGTCCGAGGATTGCCCGTCGTTGGCAGCGGGCTGGTTGGTGCAGGCTGCGAATAGCAGCGAAATGATAAGGGCAGGGAAAAAGAGTTTCTTCATGTCCGTTTTTTGCCGCAAAGGTAATTTTGCTATCCACAAACAGGCCTATTGCCTTATGAAATACACAACAATTTACTTCTTCCTGACACTCTGCAACTGGGCCATTGCCCAGGTGACACCTATTTGCAACGGCCCTGCCCATGGTTCCGGGTGGGTGTGCCTTGGCCCCATGACCCCGCCCGTGCCCGGCCCCGGGGCCAGGTTGTCCGACACCGGCACAGGTGCCCAGATACGGGTGCAATTTCCCGACCCTGCCGAACCCAATCCCAGCGTACTGTACGCAGCCACCCCGACCGGCGGCCTGTTCCGTACCCGCAACGTCACGGATTCCATTCCCCTTTGGGAAAACATTACGGACAGCACCCGCTTGCCCGTGCTCGGTGTGCAGGGGTTTGCCATTGCTCCTTCCGACCCCGACCTGATATACGTGGGCACGGGCATACGCTACCCGCTCGATCTGCGCCGCTCTTATGGCATAGGCATGTTGAAGTCAACGGATGGCGGGCGCTCCTGGCGGGAAACCGCATTGGCTTTCGTGCCGCCCGGCAACATTGACCAGGTTTGCCACGAAATCCTGATCCATCCTGACAACCCGGATACCCTGCATGTTCTCTGCGGAAGACACTACTACCGCTCGACGGACGGTAGCGCCACGTTTCAACTGATGAAAACCAACATTCACCGCTGCCCGGCGGGCTGGGGCACGGCGTTCCGGGACATTGCCTTCAAGCCCGGCGATCCTTCCACCCTCTACCTCACCACAGATGCAAGCTATTTTTATGTTTCAAAAAATGGCGGCGAGGATTGGGAAGAATACAACGTGGCCGACTTCGGCGTGACGGCAGCGGTGGCCCGCATGGACATCGCCATTTCACAACAAAACCCCCAGATCATGTACCTGGGTTGCGTGGCAAAAAGCGAGATCGTCCTGCTCTCCCTCGACGGAGGAGCCACCTGGCAGGTCATTTTTGACAAAGCCATCCGCACCAGCTACGAAAAACACGCTTTTGTCCTTTCGCCCAACGACGACAACGTGCTCTACATCGGCGGCGTATTCGCTTCGCAACTGACAGTGACCGGCAAAACCGCCAACGAGCGCCGCATCGCCTCATTCGAGATTCACGTGGACCACCGGGACATAGCAGCGGCCAGCGACGGGAGGGGAGGGGATATCCTCTATTCGGCCAACGACGGCGGCCTCTACCGGGGCACCAACGACGGCAGGCGGTGGTCATGGTCGGACGTGTCGGGATACGGATTCAACAACATGCAGTTTTACGGAATCGGCGTGGCCGAAGACTTTTCCGTCGTGCCGGGCGGTACGCAAGACCTCGGCACCATGCTCTTTTACCCCGATGGCACGGCCACCAAACCAGCGCTCGGCGGTGATGCCACCACCTGTGCTGTGGACCGCTACGACCCTGGCCACATCTATTGCGTTTCGTGGGGCGGCGCTCCGCCCACCATTCACCGCTCCTCCGACAACGGCACAAACTGGTTGCGCTGGAACGATGGCCTGGCGAGCAATGGCGACACCTATCACCACCCCCTCATTGCCCACGAAAACGGATACCTCTATGCAGGCACCAGAACAGTGGATCGCCTGCCGCACAACGGGAACCGCTGGGAACCCGTTGGCGCCCTTGATCTGCCGACCTCCGACCCCTGGCGGGTGACAGCCATGGCAGTCGCTCCGTCCGATGCGAACGTCATCTATGCGTATGGCGATCAATTGTACAGGACCGACAATGCGAACGAACCCACCGACCAGGTAAAGTGGGTGCCCTTGGGCGGCAATATGGGCGTTGCCACAGATACCAGGGCCAATGGGGGCATCATCATGGCAGTGGAAGTGGATGCCGCCAACCCGCGCCGGGTTTGGGCGAGTTTTAAAACATTCGGCTCACCTTACAAGGTCTATTTTTCCGGCGACGGCGGTGAAACCTGGTCGAACGTGAGCAGGGGGTTGCCGCCCTTCCCCGTCAACGCACTTGCATTTCAGGGGGGGACGCAGCGCACCCTCTACGCCGGTACGGACGTAGGCGTTTTTTACAATCCCCGCGCCGACGACCCCGAATCGGAGTGGCTGTGTTTCAACACCGGTCTGCCGGTTTGCCTTGTCACCGATTTGAAGATGAATTATTGCGAAGAAAAAATCGTGGCAGGCACTTTCGGGCGCGGGATATGGGCCTCACCGCTCGCTGAACCGTCCAATTTTCCTGCGCTGGAAGTAAAGCGGAACGATGTGATGAATTTCAGGATTTTCCGCTCCGATGTGGTGGTGAAACGCGGCAAGACCCTGACTCTCCAGGGCGAAATCCGCATGGCCCCCGGCAAAAAAATCATCGTGGAAAAAAATGCCGTGCTCATCCTCGACGGCGCTCGCATCAAGGAACTTTGCAGCAGTTCCTGGGCAGGCATCATCAAACGGGAAGGCAGCTCCGGCTTCCTCGGCCTTTTTTTCAAAACTGGCCCCGGCAGGGTGGAATTGCGGAACGGGGCGGTGGTTGAGGGGGGTGAGAATGGCTGAGAGCTGAGCTATTACCCCCTCAACCATTTCAAGCCCTTCCTCAAGCAGGCATGGTGCATCAGGAAAATAAATGTCAACCATCATGAACAATCAAGCCTTTATCCCATACCAGCCTGTTCTTTATTCCGGTGAAGAAACGGCCCGGCGCAGCCGTGCTTTCTATGAGTACATGGATCGCCGCCGCTCCATTCGCTTTTTTTCGGACAAACCCGTGCCGAGGGAAGTCATCGAAAACATCATCCGCACAGCATCCACTGCGCCGTCCGGGGCGCACAAACAGCCCTGGACGTTCTGCACCGTGTCCGACCCGGCCATCAAATCGCAAATCCGATTGGAAGCAGAAAAAGAGGAATACGAGAGCTACCATGGCCGCATGAGCGAGGAATGGCTCAAAGACCTGGAACCGCTCGGCACGGACTGGCACAAGCCCTTCCTTGAAATAGCCCCCTGGTTGATCGTGGTTTTTAAAAAAGCATACGAAATGGCAGGAGGGGAGAAGCAGAAATGCTATTACGTTAACGAATCGGTGGGCATTGCGTCGGGGTTCCTGTTGGCAGCTATTCACCACGCTGGCCTGGTGTCGCTTACCCATACGCCCAGCCCGATGAATTTTCTGCAAAAAATACTCGACCGCCCGGAGAACGAGCGGCCTTTTCTGCTCATCCCCGTCGGCTATCCGGCAGCGGATGCCGTCGTACCGGATTTGCGCAGAAAACAGTTGGAGCAGGTGGCTGTTTTCTATGAAAGTCCGGCAGAAAACAAATAACCTTGCTCCCTTTCAGGGATTATTTGCCCAAAGCCCCTATCCTTGCGGCCTGATTGTTAAAACTCTTTTTTTCACTAAACCCGCACAAAAAACTGCCAATTGGATCATTTAAAGACATGAGTCCACTCCGAAAAATCGGAACAAGAGAAAAAACAAACAGAGAGAGAATTTTATTTGGAAGAAAATTTTTTTAAAAAATTTTCTTCCAAATAAAATTCTCTCTCTAAATATTCTTTTCCCAGTGCCATAAACGAAGACTTAAAATGACTTTTCGGAGTGGACTCAAGACATTGAAAGATGAATACCCCGTGACCTCGCATGCAAGCCAGGCAAGGACTGCAATGGCGAAGACACCGCTGTTGCTCTCATGGCTCCGTTCGCACGTGGCTTCCGTCACGGCAACAAGTGTTGATTTCATGGTCACCATTTTTCTTACAGAAGTGGGGGCGCTCTGGTACGTGTTGTCCAATATGCTCGGTGCCACGGCGGGCGGTGCTGTCAGTTTCACCCTTTGCCGCCTGTGGGTGTTCAATCGGCGTGCCTCAAAATGGCATTACCAGGCATTTCGCTACGTACTGGCCATTTGCCTGAGCCTGGCACTGAATACCCTCGGCGTTTGGTTCCTCACGGAGACTTTCCAAATCTCTTATATCATTTCAAAAATCGTAACGGCAGTGGCGGTCGGCATTTCGGTCAACTTTCTGGTTTTCAGGTATTTTGTGTTCAAGTGATGGTGGAGAAGAAGAAAATACGATTCATCATAAATCCCCGCTCCGGTGCCAATCGCAAGCGGAACCTCCGAGGCCTGATAACGGATAACCTCGACCTCGATCATTACGAACCTGAACTCTGTTACACGGAATATGCAGGCCACGCCGTCAAACTGGCAAAAGAAGGCGTGGAGGCAGGCTGCTTCATGGTCGTCGCCTGCGGTGGCGATGGATCGGTGAACGAAATAGCCAGCCAGCTCATCGGCACGGAATCCGTGTTGGGCGTGTTGCCCTGTGGCTCTGGCAACGGCTTTGCGATGCACTTGGGCATTGGGCGGGACGTGGGGAAGGCCATCCGATTTCTCAACAACGGCAAGGTCATCGCCATTGATTCCTGTGCGATGAACGGTCGCCCATTCGTCAACCTCGCCGGTGTCGGATTTGATGCAATCGTGGCACGCAGGCTGCACAGAAGCAAGTTGAGGGGCGTATGGGGATACCTTTTTAATACCCTTCGGGAAGTTTTTGATTTCAAAATGCTTCCGGTTGAAATACAGGTAGATGGGCGCAGCATGAATCGCACTTGCCTGCTTGTAGAAGTGGCCAATGCACCGGTGTATGGCTACGGTTTCTCCATCGTGCCGCAAGCCCGGCCCAACGACGGGAAACTCGAAATCCTCATTGCGAACAAAGCGCCCAAGTGGCGCTACCTGCTCGAAACCTGGCGCTTCCTTGACCGTTCCTTTCATCGCAGTCCGTTGGTGGAATGCCTAAGCGGAACGGATATCGTCGTTCTGCCCGGCACACCGACCGCTGTTCACTTGGACGGCGAGGGTTACAAACTGAAGGCCAAGGCACATTTTACCATAAATCCCAAGTCGCTGAAAGTAATGGTGCCCAAAGTGTATGCGGAGGTTTTATATTCAGGGAAATGATTTGTATGTAAGGACAAGGCAATACACAGCATTTGTAAATAAAGATCAATCAAGCAGTCTATGGATTTTTTGAGCAGTTTCGGAAAGATATTCCTTTCAACCCTGGGCGATGTCACGCCCATTGTGCTGCTCATCGTGTTTTTTCAAATAGTCGTTTTGAAACAACCCGTTCCGCATTTGAAAAAAGTCATCCTCGGCGGGGTGTACGTGATTGTGGGGCTGGTGCTTTTCCTGATCGGCCTGGAAAAAGCACTGTTCCCGCTGGGGGACATCATGGCCAAGCAATTGTCCGACCCGGCATTTGTAGGGGCTGGGGAGGCGGGCGAGCCGGCCCATTGGTCATCCTATTACTGGATTTATATTTTTGCGGCACTGATAGGATTCTCGACCACCATCGCCGAGCCGTCGCTGATAGCAGTGGCGTACAAGGCGGGCGAAGTGTCCGCCGGCACCATCAGCCAATGGGGGCTGCGCATCACGGTGGCCATTGGGGTAGCATTTGCCCTGGCCCTGGGCGCTTATCGCATAGTCAGCGGAACGCCGCTCTATATTTACATTCTCGTGGGGTATGTGGTCGTGATGATACAGACGACTTTCGCCCCCAAGCAGGTCGTCGCCCTGGCGTATGATTCCGGCGGTGTTACCACATCAACGGTCACGGTTCCGCTGGTGGCGGCCCTGGGGCTTGGCCTGTCGAGCAACGTGCCCGGCAGGGACCCCGCCCTCGACGGCTTCGGGCTGATAGCGTTTGCCAGTTTGTTTCCCATTATCGCCGTTTTGGGGTATGCACAGTTCATGGAATCCAGGTTTTCAAAATCCAAAAAAAAGAAGTAAGCCATGCGTTTCAAATTGATCATCGCCTCCGTCAAACCCAGCATCACCGACGATGTGGTGGATGCAGCAAAAAATTCGGGCGCCACCGGTGCGACCATTATTCCGGCCAGGGGCACGGGCATTCACGAGGCCAAGTCCTTCTTTGGCCTGATGCTCGAAAGCCAGACCGACATCATCATGTTCCTGGTCGTGGAACACGTGGTGGAGGCCGTGCTCAATGCCATCAAAACGGCGGGCAGGTTCCAGGAGCCGGGCACCGGTATCGCATTTGTCTTGCCGGTCGAGCACGTCTGCGGCTTGGAGAGCCAGATGAAAAAGTTCGAGGAAATGGTAAGGGAGCAGTATTTTTGAGCCTTTCAAAAGCCCCTGCGGCATCTTCAAACCCATTCCAACCGTCGGACAATTTCAAACGATTTCTTAATCCATATTTTATCGTTTTCACAATGTTATCCAATAAAACAAACTCACAGAAAGCAAGAGACGTAATGAGCCGGGGCGTGATCTACATTGACGGCATGGCCACCGCAAGGGAAGCAGCAGAAATCATGCGGAAAGAAAATGCGGATGCCCTGATCGTCAAAAAAAGGCACCCCGACGATGTCTATGGCATCGTCGTAGTGCGCGACCTCATCAAGGGGGTCATCATTCCCGAAATGGATGCCGCCGAAGTCAATGTCTTCGAAATAATGACCAAACCCACCATCGCCGTGCCGGCGGATATGGACATCCGCTACGTGGCGCGCCTGCTCATACGTGCGGGCATCCGGCGTGCTCCGGTGGAAGAAAACGGCGAGTACGTCGGCATGATCTCCCTGTCTTCCCTGATTTTGGACAACATGTTGTTCTAAAACTCGCTGCCCATGCGTAAACCTGCCAAGGACAAACATTTCATCAAACAGCCCTGGTACGAAGGCGGGCCAAAAGCAATGAAACAATTCATTGTAGAGAACCTCCGCTACCCCACTCCAGCGCTCGAAAGCCGGATCGAGGGGACGGTTTTCGTGAAATATGATATTGACCATCAAGGCAATGTAACGGATGCCAAGGTGGTGACCGGGCTGGGTCACGGCTGCGACGAGGAAGCCGTCCGCCTGGTGAAATTGCTGAAATTCAGGGTGGAAAAGCCGAGGGGGCTGCGGGTGGTACACCACAAGCATATCCAGATACACTTCCGCTTGCCAAGTCCACCGCCTCAGCAAATGCAATTGACGTACAATGTCGTGACAGCGCAAAAAAAGGAAACCGAAACGGAACAACAACCAACAGGCAGCTATACCTTTACCATTCCGTTATAGCGGATACGGGCTGCTTTAGACAGCAAATGGAAACGCTCGTTCAGCCCAATTCACATTTCAAACAGAAAGTCACCATGAAAAATCTCCTGATAGCCATCACCGCTGTTTTTTTTATTGCGAATGGGCAGGCCACTGCCCAAACAGCCGAACAGTTGATGATGCAGCAGCAGTTTTTTAACCATTACGGCAAGATTTACCAAAAAGGCGTTAAGTCCACGGACCTTACAGGCCCCAAGTACCTGTACGACGAATGGCGGGAAATCTTCCTGAAAACAAAGGACTTTGAAGTGACATTGAGCGCCGTGAAAATCAACCTTTACGAGACGGTGCTGGAAGTATTCTACCAAGGCGAGGAGAAAATCATTTTTGCAAAGGATTTTCAATATTTCATCATTTCCGAAAATGGCGAGGAGCGAAAATTCATCCCTGCCCATGGATACACCTATAGCGGAAAAATGCTCGAAGGCTTTATGGAAGTGGCCGGCGAAGACGAAAAACAGGTATTGGTACAACATTACACGGGCATCAAGGAACCGGGGCCGAGCGCAAACATCGTGGGCGGCCCGACCGGCAACGTGTTGGTCAAGTCGTCCAAGACCTACATTTTTTCAAAAGGAAAACTGACACAGGTGAAAAACAAAAAGCAGTTCGCCCAATACTTCAACGAAAAAAGCAAGCTGGCCGAAAAGCTGATGAAAGAAAAAAAGACAGATTTCAAAAAACCCGTTCAGTTGTACGAGATCATGGAACTGGTGCAGGGCTGAACGCTGCTGCGCAGCCAATTGTGGCCCATGGCGGCAATTATTCAAACACCAGCCGCTCCCCCTTTTTATTTTCAAAAAAACGACCGTCCTCATAGGCAAGGTGGCCGCTCACGATAGTGTGCCTCACCCTCCCCCGGAACGTGTGCCCCTCAAAAGGCGACCACCGGCATTTGTAAAACAGGTTGTCCTTGCTTACCGTCCATGCTGCTTGCGTGTCCACCAGCACGACATCGGCCCAACAGCCTTCATCCAGGTAGCCCCGCTCCTTTATCCGAAAACACTGGGCAGGAGCATGGCACATCTTTTCCACAATGCGTTCGAGACTGATCTTGCCTTGATGATAAAATTCGAGCATCACGTTCAGTGAGTGCTGCACAAGCGGCACACCGGACGGGGCACTGAAATAGTTGCCCTGTTTTTCCTCCCAAGTGTGGGGGGCATGGTCAGTGGCCACGATGTCGAGCCGGTCGTCGAGCAGGGCGGGAAGCAGGGCCTCCTGGTGCCGACGGTCTTTCACGGCGGGGTTGCACTTGATACCGGTGCCTTTCGTGCGGTAATCCTGGCTGTTGAAATAGAGGTGATGCACGCAGACTTCCGATGTGATGCGCTTTTCTGGCAGGGGTATGTCATTGCGGAACAAGGACAGTTCGTCGGCAGTAGAGATATGGAGAATGTGCAGGCGGGTTCCGTGTTTTTTGGCCAAATCCACCGCCAGGGAAGAGGAAAGCAGGCATCCTTCGGCACTCCGAATGTCCGGGTGGCACTCGATGGGTACATCCTCGCCGTATTTTTCCCTGAAAATGGATTCGTTCCGGCGGATGGTCGTTTCGTCCTCACAGTGCGTGGCGATGAGCATGGGGCATTGCGAAAAAATACCCTCCAAGGTCAGGTAGTCGTCCACGAGCATATTGCCCGTGCTGGAACCCATGAAAACCTTGATACCGCACACATTGTGGGGGTCGGTTCGCAGCACTTCCTCGATATTATCGTTGGAAGCACCCATGAAAAAAGAGTAATTGGCCAGTGACTTGGCCGCTGCCGTGCGGTATTTGTCGGCCAATAGTTCCTGCGTGAGGGCAGGGGGCTTGGTATTGGGCATCTCCATGAAAGAGGTCGTGCCCCCGGCAACGGCAGCACGGGGTTCGGAGTAGAGGTCGGCCTTGTGCGTGAGGCCCGGCTCCCGGAAATGCACCTGATCGTCAATGATGCCGGGCAGCGCATGAAGGCCAGTGGCATCTATCTCCAGATCGGCCTTCCGATCAATGATCCCCCCTGTTTTTTCAAGCCTTCCGTTGTTGATGAAAATGTCGCCTGCACTGGTTTTTCCCCTGTTTACGAGCAGCGCGTTTTTTATGAGAATGGATTTCATGTCGTGAAAAATTAAGGAACACAAAAAAATATAAAATGCAATTTTTTTTTTGAAAACCCCTTTATCAACTGTGTTTGGAGATGCAAAAGCGGATTTATTTTTTCACCGTTCCCAAGAGTTGGCAAAGTTACTGCAATAGGGGTAAATCGCCAGGCGGAGAATTGCCGTTTCGGGCTGTTTTTTGGACAATTTCCAATAAGTTGTCACAAGTGGTTAAGAAAAAATTGCCCAAAAAGACTGTGTACAGCTATAGACCTTCGCTCATTGCCCGTCACAATGCACCGATATATTTGGTGAAAATGATGTCCGGCAGTAAAATCTGAGTTGTTGGAAACATTGTGACACGATATTGTCCAGATATGCTGTAATGAAAAAAAATCAGTGAAAATTCTGACAAAGGAAAGAAGAAAAACCCCAAAACATAAAATATTGAAATACAGTCGCTCAACATTTTACGAATTTTACGCATTAAATTGATTTTCAGCGACATATAGAATATTGCAATGCCAGTTGATTTTTAAATTTTTTTTTCAAAACCCCTTGACACGTATCCGATATGCCGTTACTTTTGTGACGGCTTTTCAATAAAGCACCCTCTGCTCAACTTTCCCTTCAAAAAGCTCCCCGGCTTTATTATCAAATTCCCAACTGCGCTTTTCAGGCGACTTGACATTCGGACAATTTACCGCTTATTTCCCCCTTGCTGCATATTGGCCTAATAGCCTACAGGTCATTTCTTCGCAATGATGTTGTATTCCCTTCATTGCTGGAATTTCTTTGCCTGTTCGCCAAATAAAAGCACAATATGCAATATCGAAGGCTGCTGAATCCTTTTTCAAGGATTGAATCCTAATTCACGACGGGACAAAAACAAAAACAACACTTATTTACCCAAATTGGATTTTGGTAATTGATGATCAAACACAAAGATGCAAAAATTCGGAACGAGCGCTGCATAAAGCGCAAAAACGCAACAACACTCATCCTTTAGCCCTGAAAACCAAAAACCTAATTAGACCAAAAACCCCAATGACCAAAAAACACAATGGCGTTGCCCGAAAGGGCAGCACCATGACCTCATGAAACTTAAATTGCAACACCCTATACACTGAACATGATTGACAAAAACATTGAAAACACCACCAGAATTTGATTGAAACTGACTAATTTTTTGGCCCCAAAACCATTTTTTTTGGCCAAATACCACAGCCAATTCAGCAAAAGGGAACGATGAAAAATATAATGCTCAATACTCATTATATTTCGTCCCAATATAGCGACGACGAGACCATAGTGCAGTCATGTATTATTCAAAACCCAAGAAGGAAAAGGGTTTTTGAAAAAATAACATGCGCATATTGCTCTCCGTAATATTTCGCAAGAGCAACAGTGGTTTTTCGCATAATCAACACGAACTATGAAACGCAACATCTTACTCACAACAACATTTGCCTGCGCGGCCGTAATCCTGAACGCAACCGTTTTATATGTGAAACATGACGGTTCTGGCAATGGCACTTCTTGGCAAGATGCCCTCGGTGATTTAAGTGTTGCCATATTCCTTGCCCAGGCAGGGGATGAAATATGGGTGGCGCAAGGCACCTACCATCCGACAAACGATCCTAAAAACAGAAAAGCAAGTTTCGCCATTCCTTCCGGCGTGAAAGTCTTCGGAGGCTTTGTCGGGAACGAAACCACTGTTGCACAGCGGGATTTCAGGCGAAATAAAACCATCCTGAACGGCAATATCGGCTCCGAACACGATTACGCCGACAACTCCTATACCGTTGTATTGCTGAAAAACGCAGACGAGCATACCCTGCTCGATGGATTCATCATTGCCGGCGGCACCGCCAATGGCACCGGTGCGTCAGCCGACCCTGAAAGAAGTGGCGCTGGCATGTACATTGACGGCTCCGGGGAGGGCAACCGCTCCAACCCCGTCATCCAGAACTGTGTGTTCCAGGACAATTTTGCAAGGGATGGTGCAGCCGTATATCTCAACGGGCGTGGTGGCGAATGTAACCCTTCCTTTCGCAACTGCGAATTTCACAACAACAAAGTTGATCTCGACGGCGGAGCCGTGTTCAACGACGGCAGGCACCGGGGAATGGCCAACCCATCCTTCGTCAACTGTATATTCAGTGGAAATCAGGGCAATTATGGCGGCGCTATCTGCAATTATGGTGGCAAAGGTGCCAGTAACCCCGATATAAGGAATTGTGTTTTCCGCAACAATGAAGCCTACCTGCGCGGTGGCGCTATCTTCAATATGGATGTGGACGGCGAGGCAAGGCCTGTGATCAACGATTGCCAATTCATTGACAACCAATCCGTTGCTGGTGAACAGGTCTATACTTTCAGCAAAATGCAGCAAGGGCGGAACGCCGTCCGTGCCGACTATAAAATGAATTGACAATTATAGTAACTGAGAGAGGGGTGCGGCTCCTATTTGANNATCAAATAGGAGCCGCACCCTGAGAGAGCGTGTGTCTATTATATTTTAGAGTTGGTGGCTACTCAATAAATGCCACCAACTTTCTTTTCAAAGTCAGTGTTTTTCGGCAATATAGACATGCACTTACACTCGTTTCTATCGAAGAATAACATAGCCATGGGAAATAGTTTGGAACTGGACTGGGGATATCCCAACGGGATATCCCCATGTACCAGCTTTTCTCAAAAGGCTGAAAATCAAGAGCTATTGACCAATGTATGCTTCACTGCAATTGGTCTTATCCAACTGAGTCGTCAGTCAAGTAAATTCTGGCAAGTAAGTTCCAAATTGCAGAGGATTTATTGTGTTTTTGACGAGTTTTCAACTCGTCAAAAATCACTTGACTGACTACTGAGGGACTGGAAGCGAAAACACTATGCTATTGCTGCCAGACCTATTAAACTTATACATTCGACATCGTAATTGTTCACCACTTTAAAGCATATTTTCATGAGATTTAATTTGGTAAGCAAACACATAAATGAACAGACCGCTCTACCCCCTTTTTTTTTGACAAAATGCACATAACAATATAACGGTTTTTTCATGCATTATTAACTCCATTGAATCGCTTACATCACACCGTATGGAATCGTAGGAAGATACGTGATGTTTGATTCTCGCAGGTCTCTATCCGGGCAACCGGGAGAGACCTTTTTGTTTTTACCTTTGCCCCCATGAAAATAACCAACACAAAAGTCGGGATTTTGGGAGGCGGGCAGTTGGGCAAGATGCTGGCACTCGCTGCACATAATTGGGATGTGGAGACTTGGGCAATGGATGCCGACATATCCTTCCCTGCCGGGCCGGTCTGTACCCATTTCACGGTGGGGGATTTCAACAATTTCGACGATGTTTATCGCTTTGGCAAACAAGTGGACGTGCTGACCATCGAAATCGAACACGTCAACGCCGACGCATTGTTGCGGCTGGAAGCGGAGGGCCTCACCGTGCATCCATCCCCCGCCATGTTGAAGGTCATAAAAGACAAAGGACTCCAGAAATTATTTTACCAAGAGCACGATCTGCCGACCGCCCCTTTCAAACTGTACAAAAGCGGGGCAGACATACGGGCAGCGCTCGAAAGCGGGGACTTGCAATTACCTTTTGTGCAAAAATCGAGGACATCGGGCTATGACGGCAAGGGCGTGGCCGTCCTTCAATCGGCTGACGACCTGCACCTGCTCCTGCCGGATGCTTCGGTCGTGGAAGACCTCGTGCCCATCGAAAAGGAAATAGCCGTCATAGCAGCCCGGAACCGAAATGGGGAGGTGGCCGTGTTCCCTCCGGTCGAAATGGCCTTCAACCCCGTCGCCAACCTCGTCGAGTTCCTCTTTTGCCCAGCCAGCCTGCACCCTGAAACAGCCAAAGCGGCCGAAGAACTCGCCATTTCGACCGTAAAAAAATATGGAATTTGCGGCCTGCTGGCAGTAGAGATGTTCCTGACCCCCGATGGGGAATTGCTGATAAACGAAGTGGCACCCCGCCCGCACAACAGCGGCCACCACACCATTGACAGTTGCTACACATCGCAATTTGAGCAACACCTGCGGGCCATCATGAACCTGCCGCTCGGCAGCACGAAAATGAAAACGCCCTCTGTTATGGTCAATCTGCTCGGCGAGCCGGGACACAGCGGCCCGGTCGAGTACGCAGGATTTGAGGAATGTGCAGCACTGGAAGGCGTGAAATTTCACCTCTACGGCAAAACCGTGACCAAGCCCTACCGCAAAATGGGCCACGTCACCATCCTCGACCCCGACCTCGAAAAGGCCAAGACCCAAGCCAGAAAAGTAAAAGATACGCTGAAAGTTATCTCTGACGGAAGTTTTCCGCCAAAATAGTCCCGGTGTTGGGACAAGTCTTGGCGGTTGCAGTCTAAATTCAAACCATCTCAATGATAAGCATCATCATGGGCAGCGATTCCGACCTTCCTGTTATGCGGCAGGCGGCGGACATATTGCAGGAACTCGGCGTTCCCTTTGAACTCACCATCGTATCGGCGCACCGCACACCGGAGCGGATGTTCGACTTTGCTAAAAATGCCCATCGGCGGGGCGTGAAAGCCATCATAGCCGGTGCAGGCGGGGCCGCCCATCTGCCAGGCATGGTCGCATCGCTTACGCCGTTGCCCGTTATCGGCGTGCCTGTAAAATCTTCCAATTCTCTTGACGGCTGGGACTCTATCCTCTCCATCCTGCAAATGCCGAATGGCGTACCCGTGGCAACTGTCGCTCTGAATGCCGCAAAAAACGCAGGCATCCTTGCTGCGCAAATCCTCGGCACACACGACCCCGCTCTGCTCGAACGGCTGGTCGGTTTCAAAAATAAGCTGGCGGACGANNTATCGAAAAAGCAGGCTACGAGGCGTACTTGCAGGGCAAGAAAGCAGGCTAACAGAGAAGTTCAAGGCTGGTTGTTTTCCGTTCCCGCTTTTCCAACACAAAGCCACCGAGCGAACAAAGGCTTGATTATCAATTGTTGCGAAGCACCCAGCTATTTAGAAAGAAAATCCAATCGAGACTTGGATGGAAAAATTCCGGTCGTCCACGTCGCGGGTAATGAACTCGCCGTTGTCCAGTTCCCGTAGCGAGACATGCGCCCTGGACTTGGTAACGTCCGTCAGTCCATAGTAGGCCCGCCCGCCGACGTAGAGGCTTTTGTTGAAAAAAAACGAAAGCCCACCGACGAGGCCCGCATCCAGTACCCGATAAAGTTTGCCCCGGTCTTCCGGGAACTCAAAGTAAGCACCGGCGGTCTGCGGGATGGGCACATTTTGGCCCCGAAATGGAATGGTGGTAGGCGGAGAAGAGAACTCCTGCCCCCTTGGCCGGTCGCCAAAATAATTCACGTCCAGTTCGTGGGTGATGGGTTGCAGCGCAGCGCCTGTTTCGGCCACGCCGTTAAAGGTCAGTTCACCGAAACCATTGGAAGCCACCAAGAACCCGAAGCTGCCACCGGCATGGATTTCAAGGAATTTGACCGGACGGAAATAGCCCATCACCGGAAACGTAAGGTAGGACTGGTTGATGTTGATGTCCATCCGGCGGGTTCCCGTCACGGTATTCCTCATGCCGTCTTGTGTATAGAGAAAATAATAGGACGGGCCATTGTAAGCACGACGCCCGCCCATTTGCGACAACATGAACTCTCCCCGGAGGCCCATCAATTCCGTTGCGGCCCAGGAAAAAGTAGCCCCGACGTGGAAGCTCGTGTTGCGCTCAAACGTTTCCAGTGTTTTGCCGTCGGCATCTTTTTCGCCGTCGCTGTTGAAGGAATTGAAATTTAGCCCGGTCTTGAATCCGAAGCGGAAATCCTGGCCCACTGCGGCCAGAGAGAAACAAAATGCCAGCACAAAGAGAATTGAAAAACGGTTCATGTGTCTTGTGGTTTTGATGAAATATGTAACGGCGGCGCAAGATAGCCGCTTTTTTAGAGTGAAAAAGCACGAATGCCGGGCAAGGGCCAACAGAAAACCTTGCTCCTGGTTTATCGTATGTTAGAACGATCAGTCAGCTATCTTTGCTGGCGTTTTTTATCATCAAGTAACCAATCCACTGCCCGGCTTCGGCCTGAACGTTTTTCCATGCCCCTCGAAAAAGCCGATGGGCGCAAAAACGGTGCAGGCGGGCGGGCACAAAAAAATCCAATCGAAGATATGAAAGTAGCAGTAGTGGGCGCGACCGGGCTTGTGGGCACGGTCATGCTGGAAGTCCTTGCAGAACGCAATTTCCCGGTAACGGAGCTTTTGCCCGTTGCATCGGAGCGATCAGTCGGCAAGCCCATCCAATTCAAGGGCAAGACCTACCAGGTCACAAGCATGGCCGATGCGGTAGCAGCACAGCCAGACATCGCCATTTTCTCTGCGGGCGGAGCCACTTCCAAGGAATGGGCACCCCGCTTTGCAGCCGTCGGCACCACGGTCGTGGACAATTCATCCGCCTGGCGCATGGAGCCGGGCATCAAACTCGTCGTCCCCGAAGTGAACGCACACGTGTTGACCCCCGACGACAAAATCATTGCCAACCCCAATTGTTCCACCATACAAATGGTCGTGGCACTGAATCCCCTGCATCGGCAGTTCTGCATCCAACGCCTGGTCATTTCCACCTATCAGTCCATCACCGGCACGGGCGTGAAGGCCGTCAAACAGTACCAACTAGAGCAGAATGGTTTCACCCCGGCCCCCGATGAAATGGCCTACAAATACCCCATTTTTGAAAATTGCCTGCCGCACATTGACGCATTCCTCGAAAACGGCTACACAAAAGAGGAAATGAAAATGGTGAACGAAACGCGCAAGATCATGGGCGAACCCTCCATGCGCATCACCGCCACCACCGTGCGGGTACCTGTGCTCGGCGGCCATTCCGAATCCGTGAACGTCGAATTTGAAAAACCCTTTACCCTGGACCAGGTGAGGGAATTGCTCGCCACCGCCCCCGGTGTCGTCGTGGTGGACGACGTGGACAATTTCCAGTATCCCATGCCGCTCTTTTCCCGGCACAAGGACGAGGTCTTCGTCGGTCGCATCCGCCGGGACGAAAGCACGGAAAATGGCCTCAACCTCTGGATCGTTGCCGACAACCTCCGCAAAGGCGCCGCCACCAATGCCGTTCAGATCGCTGAATACCTGGCAAAGAAGGAGTGGATAGGCGCAGGTGTAGAGACAAATTTTTATCATTGACTTTTCGGAGTGGACTCCCGATTCCCAAGTTGAAAGGGGGGGGATTTCATCACAACTGCCAGGGGACAAACTGCAAGGCCAACGCCACAACGACCATCAAAAAATGGATGGACTCCGCCCATTGGCTTTTCATGTTAGAAAACGTGAAGGCCAAAAAAATACCGAGCGATGGCGCCAGCATGAGAAAATGCTCAAAGGTGGGCAAAGCCTGAAACGGCAAAGAAAAACCCGCTATGGCCAGCACCCAGTACAAAATCCCTACCTTCTTCTGTACCTGTATGTTTTTCTTGATCAAATAGGCATTGTAGTTTGCCAAAACAAAAAGAAGCATGGCTGCAAATAGAAACAGTTTGGCATAAGTGTCCCAGGAATGTAGCAATCCGGCAAAATGGAAAAAATCCAAATTCCGCCACACCTGCACCTCCATGAAATAGTCGAAGCGGTCGAACCATAGAAAATAGGTGGCCCCTAAAAAATAGGGCAAGACCATGCCGCTAAAAATCATGAGTATTTCCTGGAGATTCAATGTCCGCAGGATGCTCAAACTGGCCAACAAGACAAGGAGAAAGAAAACAAAAGGAAAATAGAAAAGACTGGCTACGCCCGTCCAGAGTCCAGCGTTGAAAATGCGGTCGGCGCAGGTGGGTACTTTATACGTGCCAAATATTTCGTTCAGGGCAATCAGTATGAACGTATTCCCGATGAGTACAGGCGATAGATACAGGAAATCCGGCACCGCACTGCAAACAAACACATAAAAAAGCCCCGGGAAAAGGTTTACCTCATTGGCCAAACGATGATTGATGGTAATGAGATTGACCAAAAAACCTTGAACCAACAAAAGCAAAATGGCCGCTGCCTGGGATGCCAACTGCTGGTAGCCTATCCAGCCATACACCCATTCGCTCAAAATGCCCTGCCCTGACGGCTGCCATTGAAATGGCGCAATGAAGACGATAAACCGCAATAGCAGAATATAGAAGACGAGCAGTACACTGTAAAAAACTTGATTGGTTCGAAATAAGGTAAGCACTTGCGGGCTATAAGTTTGTGAAAGTGTAGTTATTTTGACGAAGCCAGAGAACGCCTCGGACAGCGCGTCAAAAGTAATAAAAAACGGGATTTAGGAACGTGTGCGAAATAAGTTGCCGCTTTCGGCGAGCGTATGTTTGAGGTTGCCGAGGCGAAGGAACAGGCGCATAGTAGGGCTACGCAACTGTTCCTTCAACGAAGGCAGCGTCAAAGAGATGCCGCCCAAAGTGGTAAGTTATTTCGCACTCGTACCGTAATAGGCCGATCCTGCCAGTATGTTGACAACAACATGTCCAAGAAGTGCCACGCTTCCTTTTTTAAAAAATACCTCCGAACAATTTCGCCCGAATCATTGTATTGAAAGCGATCCGCATGTATCGCCGCTCTTTTTTTTGAAAAAAAGTAAAAGTGTTGTGGAATACTGGCCGGCAAGACATCTAAGGAATGTTGTTTGCAAATTACCAGCTTATTTGACCCGCGAACAGTCTGAAAACGACCTCCTGAAAAGACCAATCCCTGGAGATCAAAATACCCAAAAAGGCCAGGCCCCAATTTACCTTTTTTCTCGTTTCCTGCCAACGGCCATTAGCACCTTCCCGGTAAAGACCTTTGCATTTTTGCAAAAAGTTGAACGCGTTGAGATGGTTTAGATGGTAAAGGAGTACGCCTCAACCATCTAAACCATCTCAACTTTGGTTCCGGCTCTGCCAGGTTAGGACTTATTTTTCGTTTTGAAATGTACCCGTCATTTGCCTGCTCAAGGCACCTCCACTTTGTTCAAAACCCGATTGATGATGTCCTCTTGGGTAATGTTTTCCGCTTCGGCCTCGTAGGTCAGCCCGATGCGGTGGCGAAGCACGTCGTGGCAAATACTTCTCACATCCTCCGGGATGACATAACCCCTGCGTTTCAGGAATGCGAATGCTTTTGAAGCAAGTGCCAGATTGATGCTGGCACGGGGCGAACCACCATACTGAATGAGCGGTTCGAGATTGCCCAAGCCAAACTCTTTGGGATTGCGGGTCGCAAACACGATGTCCAGGATATAGCGCTCAATTTTTTCGTCCATGTAAATCTTGCGCACGGACTCTCTCGCCCGCAGGATGTCCCCTGTTTTCACGACAGGCTTCACATCGGTAAAATCACCATCCCCCAAGTTGCGCCGCATGATTTCCCTTTCTTCGTCTTTCGTAGGGTATCCGACCTTTACTTTCAACATGAAACGGTCCGTTTGTGCCTCCGGCAAGGGGTAAGTACCTTCCTGTTCAATGGGGTTTTGGGTAGCCAATACCAAAAAAGGCTCCTCCAATGAAAACGTTTCGCCACCGATGGTGACCTGCCGCTCCTGCATGGCTTCGAGCAATGCCGACTGTACTTTGGCAGGGGCACGGTTGATTTCGTCAGCCAGGATAAAATTGGCGAAAATGGGGCCTTTGTGTACGGCAAATTTCGTCGTGGCCGGATTATAGACCATCGTGCCGATGATGTCGGCAGGCAGGAGGTCGGGCGTGAATTGGATGCGGTGGAACTTGGCGTTGACGGCCCCTGCCAAGGTCTTTATGGCCAGTGTTTTGGCCAGCCCCGGAAGGCCTTCCAGCAGGATGTGCCCTTTGGTCAAAAGGCCAATCATCAGGCGTTCGGTCATGGTCCTTTGGCCGACAATGACCTTGCCCGTTTCCGTGTTCAATAGTTCCACAAAAGCGCTGTCGTGGTAAATCTGTTGGTTAAGTGCCTCAATATCAAGCGAGTGCATCAGCAGTGTGAAGTTTTTTTATGAAAAAAGCAGCTTCTTGGGGAAAAGCGGGAGGAAGCAAAAAGTGAAATTTTTCCTCCTCCAGCCTTTAGGAGGTGTTTTGGGGGAAAATTCAAAATTTCCCCAAAAACACTCCCTCCTAAATAATTGAGAAAAAAATACGCACCGGTCGAACGTGCGGGCAAAGATAACCAACAGCAGGGAGAGCAAGCAATATTCAGCGGCCCCTGTTCTTTTTCAAATTTTGCTGAATACCGTATTGTAGCGGCAAATGCACGTTGAAGTAAAAATACTGCTGCACCTTCTCTTGGTCTTTTTTCAGGGAATGTACGATGTGATAACGCTGGCCCTGGCGGGCAATGAGTTTGGGTTCCGTGCCGACGAAGCCTTTCTCTATCAATATCAACTCCTCGTCTTCAACCATCCTGACCGTAATGGCCGTGTCAAACGATTGCCCGCTGCCACTCGCAATGGGCACTTGGATCAGGCGTTGGAACTGCCCATACGCCGCATCCGATTCGGCCTGCTTACCAGCCTCCCATAAGGCAAATGATTTCTCGAGCCAACCGGACAGGCTTGCCGGATTGTCGGCCAAAAGGTTGTCGAACAAGCGCAACGCTTCCTCGTGCATGCCCCTGCGGGCAAGGGAGTTGCCTGCTTTCACGGCCCGGCTTTCCTGATAAGGATTGAAACCCGGCTGCAGTACGCTGCCGTAGTAGAGCAAGGCCAGTTCGTCGGCGGTCAATGTCGAGTCGCCTTGAAGAAACCGCCCTGCGATACCGGGATAAATGGCCGGATCGGCCAAAAGGCGCTGTTCAATGGATTGGAAGGGCACCCCTTGTATGGTCTGGGCTTGTGCCGAAAAAACAGCAACGGCGAAAAACGCCGTAAAGAGGAGGGAATTTTTTTTCATCATAAAAAATAATTGGCGGATAGGCGCGGGCAGATGGGAGCGAAGGAAAAATAAATTGCAAATCTATTGGTTCCTTGCAAAATCTTGTGGAATCATTACGCGGGTCACTTCAAGTGACCCCGTAAATTCTCTAAATTTAGCGGGGTACTTGAAGTGACCCGCTAATTCGGCTGGCCGAATCCACAGGATTTTCCAAAAAACGATAAAAATTTACAAGTTCTCTTTTAACTGCTTCGAATGGACTTGGAGCAGTTCAGATAGCCCAATATGCCGGGAGGCCGTGATGTTTTCCATGAAGCGGTGTTATTGGATAGGTGGCTCCCCTGTTCCGGAGTTGTTACCCCTCCCCCCCGTTCATCATAATTCGGGAGTTTGTTCAGCAGATCAAGCACTTGTTCCAGTTGGCTTCCGAGCAAATCAAGTTTCTTTTCAATGTCCGTGGCTGGGGCTGCGGCAGCAAGGTATGCCGGAACGCCGGCCAGCAAAGAGGAAGGTTCGATGCCGAACACCGCCGCTATTTGCTTTATCCTGTCCGCGTTCGGCACAGCCTCACCACGTTCTATCTTGCCATAATACTCAGTTGAAATACCGAGTTTGTAAGCTATTTCTTTGCGGGACAAGCCATTAAGCAAACGGAAGGTACGGATGGTTTCGTGTGTGCTCATTTTCGTCGGTTTTTGATGTGGTTCTCAAATGTAACCTCATTGTTCTGAAAAAGAACTTTGAAGTTTGGGAAGATATTTTTTTAGGGGTGGATATTTGCGATTATTCTTTTTGAAGGTATATGCACAAAAATAGCGCTCCGGTTCGGTTTTGCAAGACCTTAGCCTCCGGTCTGTCATTTGGCAACCCGGCACCAACACTTCGCCTGTTGGTCAACACGAAGGTAAGCCTAAAGTGAGATAATGTGCATTGTCCATATCCTCACTGCCCAAGTATGTCGTCCATAAGCTGTAAAAGCACTGGTTGGCTTGCCTTTGTGATCAAATATTACTTGGGAATAGCTGAAAATTTTCAAACACTTTTCACCTGTAAGGCAGCGGGGCGCTAGCCCTGTGCCATGCGCAAACCTTGATTGTCATGAAATCCCGATTCTCGATTTTGCCTATACCTTTTATGTTATTACTGGTGGGGCTTGTTTTGCCCAATAACAATGCGACAAGCCAATGTTTTGCTTGCTTCGTTCCTGCAACCACCCATTCATTTCCCAATGGGGGAGCGCTCTCGACAAGTGGTGTCCCGGTGGACCCGCTCACCTTTCAAACATTCGGGCCGCTGTGTATTCAAGTGGGGCAGGGGGCCACTTTTTTGGTGGACCAGACTTGGCTTCCCGACAATGTGTGTTTCTCGTTGGAACCCGGGGCCAGGATAGAGATAGGCCCTAACCAGAGCATGATCCCTGTCCAATGGCTATGTGTTCAACCCTTTCGGCCTTTTGCACGAAGGTATTTTGGTGGGCGACAACAGGCTTTTCACGGCCCATAATACTTTGATTGAAAACTCCAACATCGCGATAACGGGCGGCACAGGCGCCATGGTTGGGTTGACGGGCGGCACCACCCTGTCTGGTGCCAACACGGGCGTTGCTTGTACCGGGTGTGCTTTTGTGGATGCTGTTGGAATTAATTTTTTTGGTGTAAACTTCGGATTTGAAGTGCAAAATACCAATGCTGTCCGAATAAGGAACTCCAACATGACATTGGGCATTAGAATGGCATCTATATCTGGGGGAGGCCCTGTGGACATATCAGGCAATAAGGCAAGCGTAGGCCTTTCCGGCAACAGCGCTACATGGGGAATAATTGTGGCATCAAATAACAGCAACGACGTAGTTATTGCAGGGAACGAAATCACCTTGGCAAATGCGCAGATGGGTATCTGGTCAGCGTTTGTACCGGGTGTGGTCGTTTCCGGCAATACGGTCTCCTTCACTCCCCTCCCCGCTCCACCTACCACGTTTTCAAGAGGGATACTAGTCCAGAGTTCTCAGGATATAAAAGTGACAGGAAATATGCTGAACAGCACCTTTCAGGGAGGCTCATTGGTTTCCAACCTGTTCACTCATGGCCTGCGGCTTGATGAGGTAAGCGGAACGGTGTCCGAAAATGTGATGAGCACCATGGACATTGGTATGTACATCACAGGTACTTGCGGTCTTGAAGAAGCCGTCAGGAACAACCGTTTCGTCGGCCCGATGAGCTACGGCATTTATGCCGGCCCATCTGGTTATTTTGGAGGTCAGACCTGCGCCGGTAACCTCTGGTACGGCAATTTCATCAGCGGGTACAGGAATGATAATATTGATCTAAGTTTCATCCGGGTAAACACCGACCAGCCTCCAATCTATCCGCCTAACCCTTTACCCGTCGTTGCGGTCCAGACAGGCTTTGAATGTCTGATTTGGGACGGTGAAGTAGAAGAAAGGGCAAACGAGGCAGGGCAAAACGGAGCCGATTTGGGGGCAATGCGTCCCTTAGGCCCGCTTGCCCGGCCGAACCCGGCGGGCACGTTCGTCCACATCGAAATCCCTCCGGGCGAGGGTGGCAAAAGCCTGCTGAGAATAACCGACATGACAGGGAAATTGCGCTGGTCGCATCCGGGTGCCCTTCCCGGTGAAAGGCTCACCGTCGAAACGGCGGACTGGGGGCCGGGCGTTTACCTGCTCCATCTCACCGACGGCAAGGGGAAACGCACCGAAAAACTGGTGGTCGCCCACTGATGCACGGGTGGGGAAGCGACGGCGTACCTTCGCTTCCCCGCCCCATTTTTCATCATGCCCCCCTCAAAAAACACCTGCCTTGCCACTGCGCACCGTACTTTTTGCCCTGGCCCTCTGCCTGGGCACCCTGCCCGCCACTGCACAACTCCACGACAATATCTGGCTGACGAGCTGGTTCGACTACTTTTTGCCCCAGGAAAGCCGGATTGATTTTTCCGGGTTCCCGCCCAGCGTCTCTTCCGTTCCTGAGAAGGTGACAAGGTTATCGCTCTGCGGCACGGCCATGTCCGACGAAGCGGGCCAGCTTTTGTTCTACACCAACTGTTACCGCATCGCCAACCCGGAGGGCGGGGTCATGGAAAACGGCGACTCCCTCGGGTTCCAATTTGAACATCCGTCTATCGGCCCCCGGGTAGGTCCTTCCGTTCCCCAACAGGCCATCGTGCTGCCCGACCCCGGCGGGTCCGGCGACTATTTCGTGATACATATCAACATGACGGGCTGGAATACAAACTGGGGGCACGGCACCCACCTGCTGTACAGCCGGGTGAACATGTCGCTGAACGGGGGGCAGGGCAAGGTCACCGAGCGCAACGTGACGGTCATAGAGGACTCGTTGCAGTTCGGCGGCCTGACCGCCGCGCGGCACGCCAACGGCAGGGACTGGTGGCTGTTGGTCTTCCGATTCCGTTCCCCGCAATACTACCGGTTGCTGCTCTCCCCGCAGGGACTTGCCGTGGCGGGTACGGCGGAGATTGACGTGCCCATGCCGGCAGCTTTCGGGAAGAACGGCTTCTCCCCGGACGGGACCAGGCTTGCGCTCGCCTCGAACGAAATCTGGCTGTCCCTGGTCTCCAGCAATCCCGTCCATCTGTTGCCCCACATCTAGCTGTTCGACTTCGACCGGTGCAGCGGGACCCTCTCCAACCGCAAGCGGATCTACTATGAAGACCTTGCCGGGGGCGCGTTCGGGCGTTCGGGCAGCGTTGCCTGGTCGCCCAATTCCCGCTACGCCTTCATCGCCCGGGCGGAGTTTGTCATGCAGATGGACACCTGGGCCGACGACCCGGCCGCCACGCTGTGCAAGGTGACCGAGTACGACCCCCTGACTTCCCGTACCCCCCTCCCGTTCCGCTATGCCGAAGGGGGGCGGGACGGCAGGATATACCTGGTGGGCGGCAACGGCCAGGAGTCGTACTACCATGTGCTGGAACGGCCCAACGAGCCTTGCCACCGCGCATGGCCCGTTCACGAGGGGATGCCGCTCTTCGGCCACCCCGAGATTCACATACCTTACCACCCCAACTACCGCCTGGGGCCGCTGGAGGGCAGTCCTTGCGACACGCTCGGCGTGGCGGTGCCGCCCTACATCCTGGGTCACCCCTATCCGTCCGTGGCCTGCCCGGGCGGCACGGCCCACTTCGAGGCATCGGCGTTCGGCACGGGGCTGGCCCACCGCTGGCAGGTCTCCACCGACGGGGGCGGCTCCTGGGAAGACCTCTCCGACGGCCCGCATTTTGAGGGCACCCAAACGAACTACCTCCGGCTCAAGGAGCTGCCCCTGTCCTTCGGGGGGCACCTTTTCCGCTGTACCGTGACGGGCAATGCCGGCTCGGCCGTGTCGAGGCCGGCCCCCCTCACCTTCGTGGCCGAGGCCCCGTCGGCGGCCATTTCACATTCCCAGGACAGGGACAGCGTGGCCTTCCAGAGCCTGTCCACGGGGCACGAAGTCCTCAAGTGGCATTTTGGCGACGGGGACTACTCGGTACTGCAGCACCCGGTGCATTTCTACCAGGCAGCGGGGGAATATGCCGTCTCCCTGACAACGGAGAATGCCTGCGGGGCCGACACGGCATACCTGACGGTGACGGTGCCTCCCCTGGCCGCCGACTTCCACGCCGACCGTACTTGGGGCTGTGCCCCGCTCAAGGTCACCTTCCGGGCCGACGTGGCGCGGCGCGGCACCTTGCAGCGTTTCCTGACACCGGGGAGCAGCCAGCCCGTCGCCTGGGCCAACGGCTGGCCGCATACCGTGACCTACAACACGCCCGGGACTTACGACGTCACTTTGCAGGTGTTCACGCCCGGTGCGGTGGAGTCCGACACGCTGGTCCGGCACGCCTTCATCACCGTGACGGCGGGCAACTACCCGTCCGTAGAGGCAGTGGCAGCGCCGGCGGGGGATGGCTACCTGCTGACCTGTCCCGGCTGCACTGCCGATGCTTACACCTGGGACACCGGCACGGGGGAATTGCTGGAAGGTGCCCCGGTGCAGTTCGACCCACCGGGGCCGGGCCTTTACACGGTGGTGCTGGAGGCGGCCAGTGGCTGCGGCCCGGTGTTCGATGCCCTGCAGCTCCTGCACGGCCTGCCGGAGGCTGCCTTTGAGGCCCTGCCCGCCACGGGCTGTTCCCCGCAGGCGGTGCAGTACCAGGTGGTGCAGCCCTTCCACGGCGCCGAGTACAGGTGGACGTTTCCCGGCGGTTCGCCGGCCCTGGGCCTGGGGCCGTCCCCCGTCGTGCATTACGGCGCACCGGGGGTTTACGGTGCGGCCCTCGTGGTGAAGGCCGGGGATATGGCCGCCGATACCCTGGTGGTGCCGGCAGCGGTGGACCTTGCCGCCGATGCCTGTCCCGCGCCCCAGCTTTTCCTGCAGGCCGACGGCCCGGTACTGACGGCCTGGACGGACTGCCAGGACGCACTGGACTGGCAGTGGGACATGGGCGACGGCACGGTGCTTTCGGGCAACCCGGTGACGCACGGGTACGGGGCGGCGGGGGATTACGTCCTTCGCCTCGCACTCAAGGACCGCTGCCGCACCGACACGCTGGGCACGGCGGTGGCCATCGTGATGACCTCGGCCACGCCGGGGCGGCCCCTCGGCGGGCGGCGCTATGCGGTGCATCCCAATCCGGCGAGCAGCATCGTCCACCTGGCCACCGACAGGCCGCTGGAAACGGCCGGCCGCTTCGAACTGTTCGGTACGTTCGGGGTGCGGGCAGCGTCCTACGACCTCCCCGCCGGCAGCACCCAAGCCTCGTTCTCCCTAGACGGGTTGCCGCCCGGGCTATATTTCTTCAAGATATTTTCGGAGGGCCACTGCCTGCAGGGCGGGAAATTGGTGGTGGTGGGGAGGTAGGTTTGATTTGTTTGAGGTGTTTGAATTGTTTGATGCGCTTCAAGCTCCTCAAACCCATCAAACTCCTCAAACAATTCAAACCCATCAAAACCCCTCAACTTTTTGCAGAAATGCAAAGGACTTGACCGACAAGGTACTAATCCACCGATTCTAGTCCTTGCAAAATACCTTTTTCGATGGCAGGAACGCCTCGCTCCATCCACTTGGGCTTGGGTGCCTCCAGTAGATAATAATCGAAAAACTGGCTCATGCGGAGTTGGAAATCCTTGCGGTTTTGGAGTTTCACCGGCCAGTGCGGTTCGCCGTTGTAGTTGAGCAGCCAGGCGGGTTTGCCAAGTCGGCGCAGGGCCGTGAAGTATTCGATGCCCTGGTACCAGGGTACATGGCCGTCGTTGTCGTTGTGCATGATCAAAACGGGCGTGTTCACTTTATCCAACGTGAAGAGGGGAGAGTTTTCGAGGTAGCGAAGCGGATAGTCCCAAATCGTGCCACCGATGCGGCTCTGTGTTCGCTCGTATTGAAACATGCGGCTGAGTCCCGTCTGCCAGCGGATGCCGCCATAAGCAGACAGCATGTTCACCACGGGCGCACCGCTCTCCGCACATTTGAAAATATCCGTTTTTGTCAAAAGGTAGGCCACCTGGTAGCCGCCCCAACTATGCCCTTGTACCCCGATCCGCGTTTTGTCCACAAAGCCTTTGTCAATCAGGGATGCCACGCCGGATACGACCGAGTTATAGCAACTTTCACCGGGGTAGCCCTCCCGGTAGGGAATATCGGGATTGAAAACCAAGTAGCCCCGGCTGGCATAATGCGCATAGTTAATGCTGGAACGCCCCGGCAACGGAGTGCGGTGATCGTGAAGCCCATCGCTGCTTCGTTCGTAAAAGTTGACCATCATGGGGTATTTTTTCTTTGGGTCAAAACCCTCCGGTTTTACCAAAAGCCCCTGTAAACGTTGGCCATCGAGTGCCGTCCATTCGTAGAGTTCAATGTTTCCCCAACGAAATTCTGCCTGTTGCGGGTTGGCATTGCTTACTTTCACGGGCCGCTGGAACGTGAAATCGGAGTACATGAGATCGGGGAATGTGCGAAAGTTTTCTTTGGTAAAAAGGAGCCTGTCCGCATCCCTTGCTTTCTGCGGGGAACGGGCATAAGAAAAATTTTCTTTCACGATCTGTATCGGCTGTCCGGCACCGAGCAGCAGGAAGCCATAGCCGCTGGCCTTTGTTTTTTCATCAAAAATATGGAGCATCAGTCGCTGGCCCGGTTCGACGAAGCGCTCATCGGGGTCCAGCCGGATGTAGCGGTAAACGGTGCGGGTGCTCCGCCCATTGGTCAGGTTTGTGGGAGCAGATGCACCTGTCGGGTCCACCTGCCAGATGTCGTAGCGATCATAGATCAGCAGATAGCGGTCATCCTTTGTCCAACTGGCTGTTCCGTAGGCGTTGGGATAGTCTGGCACATCGTTCAGTTCATCGTAAAAAGGATGTTGGCTGTTGTCCGTAATGCGCCGCAAGGCTGCCGATTCCACAGAATAGGCAAACCAGGCGCTGTCCGGCTCACTGTACCACCATGCAAACTTGCCTCCGGGCGAAAGGCGCGGGTAGCCGCGAAGATTTTTAATGATTTCCTTTTTGTCCCCGGTTTGGAGATTCACCAGCCAGGCATCACGACGGGCAGTGCCTTCCCATGAGAGCAGTCGGAGGTAGTTTTCTTCCGAAAAACCTATCGTAACGCCGGCATTGCGATCACCCTCATATCCTATTTCAGGCATTTCTTCAGAGGCGAGCGCCACGAATTTGTTTTGCCCAATATGCCAGACGACATCGAAAGCGCGCTTTTTTTCTTCCTCTACCCGTGCCTTCTGATTAGTGTGGAGGCGGCCTTCTGTGTAACTCCAGACTTCTACCTGTACAATTTCTTCCTCTAGCAGGCTGGTGTCCTGGAGGAGGGGAGGAGGGGCCATTCCAAAATAAAGTTTTGAAGCATCCTTGCTGAAGACAGGACGGGCATTTTCACTCAACAGCCACCTTTCAGGCAAAAAAGCAGAGGAGGTGTCGGCAACAATCCTTGCAGAGTCAAGTCCATCAGTCCAATAACATAGCCCATAAGGCGGCACTTGGGCCTTTGCAGTATCGAGATTGGCCAGGAAAGCCACCTGCAGACCATTCTCATCGAGGCTCAATTGCTTGTACTCACCTTTTTGCCGCCACAGCGGCATGAGCGAGCGCCCTGCGCCGTCAAAAAGATAGACTCCCCCAGGGAAATCGGCATCATCCCCTGTACTGACAATCAATATGCGAGGGCTTTCTTTCGCCAATCGGAAGTCTTTCACGAAGGCTATGGTTTCCTCTTGCCCAGTAGCCAATTCGTAGAGGACGAGTTTGGTGCCGTTATCTTTGCTTTCTTTTTTAGGTTTCTTTTTGCTGTCCTTTTCCGCTATTTCAGGTGAAGCGATAGGGGTTGCGGTCGAATCAGGCCCAACGGGTTCATCGGGTTCGGAAACCTTTTCAGCAGCAGGCTTTTCGATCTCTTTATGGACGGCAATCCATCCGGCCCATTTTTCGGGCACGGCAAAAGATTTGATATGGGGAATCTTGGTAAGGGTTTGGTCGGCGAGTTTAAGTATGCCGAGCGAGTCTTTCTGCAAATCTTCTTTTTTCACTTTCCGGCGGCGCTGCGCTTTGAGCGTATCCTCATAAGGTTTTATAGTAAAAATAAGGTACTGATTATCAGCACTGAATACGGGGGTTTCGCCTCGTTCTATGGTGTAAGTGCTTGTTAAGCGGGCATTCCAAATTTTCAGTACCGCATCGCCTTCCTCTGCCTTGAGGGTATAAGCCACCCAGTTCCCATCGTTGGAAATTTTGCTGCCGTTGATCACTTTCCAAGTGACGAGGTCTTCAATTTCAAGTTGTTTTTTTGCAGGATGCTGGGCGAGGGCAAAAGTGAACCAGGCCACGCAGGTAAGGGTGAAAAAAAATCGCATGATGTTCGGCATTGATATGCTGTTTGTGTTGTGCGCCGAAAATACGGACATTTTGAAGAATTCTGTCCCATCCGATTGGATATAAAAGAAAACGGCCTTGCCGGTTCTAACCAACAAGGCCGTTTTATGGGAAAAATAAAAAAGCTGGCAGCGACCTACTCTTCCGCCCTTTAGGGGCAGTACCATCGGCGCAGAAGGGCTTAACTTCTCTGTTCGGTATGGGAAGAGGTGCGCCCCTTCGCTGTGGCCGCCAGCATCTCTTTGGGTCTTTTGCGGGGCCGTCTTCGTCGTCTGTTCCTTGACATTGACTTCGGGGAGAGGAGGAGCGACGGGGACTGCCGCTGCCGGAGCGACGGACTGCCGTCTTTCCGTTCTTTTTTGTTAAAGGAAGCTGTCGGGCAATTAGTACCGCTCGGCTCGAACGCATCGCTGCGCTTCCACCTGCGGCCTATCGACGTGGTCGTCTTCCACGGCCCTTCCGCCCCCGAAGGGGCATGGAGCATTCATCTCGGAGCCGGCTTCGCACTTAGATGCTTTCAGCGCTTATCCGTCCCGCACGTAGCTACCCGGCGCTGCACCTGGCGGCACAACCGGCACACTAGCGGTGCGTCCATCTCGGTCCTCTCGTACTGGAGACCGCCCTCCTCAATGCTCCCGCGCCCACCACAGATAGGGACCGAACTGTCTTACGACGTTCTGAACCCAGCTC
>JRYF01000971.1_pt1 | contig 31748 bp, 24 predicted proteins | sample 235331 | NCBI WGS metagenome assembly JRYF01 (sample SAMN03074217, study PRJNA261475) | activated sludge metagenome | biome: Wastewater Treatment Plant; feature: Wastewater; material: Activated sludge; isolation source: activated biomass of a wastewater treatment plant treating hydrocarbon... ...
TCCTCCGCACCATTTGCCGCCCCGAACATCCACTCGTCCTGTTCATTGACGATTTGCAGTGGGCCGACAATGCCTCCCTCGACCTCCTCAAAGTACTCCTCACCGACGAGCAAAACCAATGTCTCCTCATACTGGGAGCCTACCGCGACAACGAGACCAGCCCCGACCACCCCCTCATGGCCATGCTTGCCGCTGCCGAGGACGAAGAGGCCGACTATGGTGCCATTCACCTCGCTCCCCTTTCATTTGAAAACGTGCGCCACCTGACCGCCGACGCTCTTGGCCTCCGGCTCGATGAAGCACACGACCTGGCCAACCTCGTTTTTTCAAAAACCCAGGTGAGTTTTTAAAATCCCTGGAGGAAAAAAAACTCATCGCCTTCGACTTCCAGTCGCAGGGCTGGAAGGCCGACCTCAGCAAAATCCGTGAACTGGAAAGCACCGACAACGTGGTGGAACTGATGGCCGGGAAGATTGGCTCCCTGCCCACCGGTACGCAGGAGGTGCTGAAACTGGCCGCCTGCATAGGCAGTTGGTTCGACCTGAAAATCCTGTCCGCTATTTTCAAAAAGAACCTGATTGCAACCCTCGGCACCTTGTGGAAGGCCGTCGAAGAGGGCCTGGTGCAACCCGACAACGACAACTACAAGCTCATTTCCATAACCGACGAAGGGGATGCCAACTTCGACCTGGGGTTCCAATTCCTGCACGACCGGGTACAACAGGCAGCCTATTCCTTGATAGGCGAGGCCGACCGCAGCGCAACACACTGGCGCATCGGCACCCTGCTGCTGGAAAACAAAATGCCCGAAGGCCCGCCAGGTGTCCATCAGGCAGCCGACCATACCCTGGATGAAATATTTTTTGACATCGTAAACCAATTGAATGCTGGCCATGAGTTGGCCTCAACACCTGCCGACCGCCTCCGCCTGGCCCACCTCAATTTCCTGGCGGCCCAAAAAGCCAAGGACGCCACCGCCTTCCGCTCGTCGCAGGGCTACCTCGATGTGGCCCTCAAAGCCCTCGATGCCCAGGATTGGGAGGAAAACTATGAACTGGCCTTTGCTGCGAACCGCCTGGCCGCCGAGGTCTGTTACCTCAATGGCGACCTCGACCTGAGCGACGCGCTCGCCAATACCTGCCTCAAAAAGGCCCGAACCCCCCGTGAACGCTCCGACATTTACTACATCCTCATGCTCAGGCAATCGCTCTCCAACCTCTACGACGAAGCCATTGCCACCGCCCGGAAAGGACTGGGCCTCCTGAAATTCGACCTGCCCGATGACCATCTGGAACACCACATTCAGAACAACATGGCCTGGCTGGTCACCTGGTTCGGCGAACACGGGACTGCCCGCATTTTTGACCACGCCGATCTGGAGGAGCCGGACCGGCTCGCCACCCTCAAAATCCTCGACAACCTATCCATGCCGACCTACGTTTCCGGCCAGGTCAACCTCTGGATTCTTCATGTGCTGCTGAAAGTCAGGCTGTCCATCGAACACGGCAATGCCCCCGAAACGGGCTATGCGTTCTCCGAACTCGGCTTGATTTTCTGCATCTTCGGCAACTGGGACCTGGCTTTTTCGTGCGCCGACCTGTCCAAGCGGCTGTCCGAAAAATTTGAAAGCCGCTCCCTGCGGCACAAGAGCCGTTCATTTCACCTGATTGCCAATTACATCAGCCCCTGGCGCATGCACCTGCGCGAAACACTGCCCCTCAATGAGGAGAGCTACCGCACGGGCCTGGAAAGCGGCGAACTGATATTTGTGGGCTACACCTTGTTCCACCCCTTTTACAACCAGTTTTTTTGCGGCGACCCGCCACTGCCTGCCTTGCTGGAGCGGCTGCCGCCCAAACTCCTGGCGGCCCGGAAAATCAAGCACGACCTGGCCATCAACACGTTGCGGGCCATGCGCATTTTCCTGCTCAACCTGCTGGACAAGGCCGGCAGCCAGGAGGCTTTTGAAGACGACCGGCTCGACGAAGCCCGCTTTTTGAGGGAATGTGCCGAGGGCAATGATTTTTACTCCATCAGTACCTATTTTCTGGTGAAAGCCAAAATCCTATACCTCTACCGACGCTACGGAGCGGCCTGGGCCGCACTCGAACAGGCAAAGGCTACCCTCGCAGCCCTGTCGGGTCATGCAGCCGGCACGGGAACTTACACCTATATCCAGGCGCTGACGGCACTGGCGCTTTTTGAAAACGCCGGGCCGGAACTTCAGGCAGCATACCTCCAGGTGGCCGACACCAACCTGGGCCAACTGGAGACCTGGGCCGCCAACTCGCCCGCCAATTTTGAACACAAACGCCTGCTGGTGGAGGCTGAAAAAGCAAGGGTATCGGGCAGGGCACTGGAAGCGGTCATGCTTTACAACCAGGCCATTGAGTCGGCACAGCGATATGGATTTGTGCAGGAAGAAGCCCTTGCCAACGAACTGGCCGCCCGGTTTTTGGCAGCCAATGAAGTGCCACAGTATGCGCGCCCACACTTGCGCGAGGCGCACAACGGCTACCTGCGCTGGGGTGCCCGCCGGATAGCCCGGTTCCTGGAAACGGAATTCCCGCTGTTGTTGACGACCAACCCGGAAAAGAGCACCGGCAACTTCCAGCACACCGCTTCCCTTTCCACGGCAGAAACACCCGTTGGCGAACTCGACCTGGTCAGCGTGGTCAAGGCTTCTCAAGCCCTTTCGGGTGAAATCGTGCTGGACCAACTGCTGCGCCGCATGATGGAAATCGTGCTGGAAAATGCAGGGGCGCAAAAGGCTGTGCTGCTGTTGGAAAAAGAGGATGGCTGGTTTGTGGAAGCAGTTGGGTGGGTGGACAAAGAGGACATCGAACTGCCCAATACCAAGCCCCACGAAGGTGGATTTGTGCCCCTTTCCATTTTTCATTACCTCCTCCACACCCGCGAGCAACTTGTGCTCGACGATGTGGGCCGGGACAGCCGTTTTTCCAACGACCCCTATATTTTGGAAAAACGGCCGCGCTCGGTGCTTTGTATGCCGTTGGTACACCAGGGCAAAGTGAAAGGGACACTCTACCTTGAACACGGAGATGCCACCGCAGCCTTTCCGGCGCGGCGAGTGGAAACGTTGGGGCTGCTGTCTTCCCAAATGGCCGTTTCGCTACAAAACGCACAGCTATACGACAGGCAGCAGGCCCTGGTCAAAGCCTATGCCCGTTTTGTGCCCCGTGAATTTCTGCGTACCCTGGGCCACGAAAGCATCCTCAACGTGCGCCTCGGCGACCAGGTCGCACAAACCATGACCGTCCTGTTCTCCGACATCCGTTCTTATACCACCCTGTCGGAAGCCATGACCCCGGAAGAAAATTTCAATTTCATCAATGCATACCTGCGCCGCATCGGGCCGAAAATAACGGAGAACGGCGGCTTCATCAACCAGTACATCGGTGACGGCATCATGGCCATGTTCCCCAACCCGGAGAACGCCGTCAAGGCTGCTCTCGGGATGCAGCAGGCACTTGGGCAGTACAACGAGCGCCGAAGGGCAAAAGGCAAAAGGGTTATCGAGACCGGAATCGGGATGCACACGGGCAACCTCATGCTCGGCATCATCGGCGACGAGGAGCGCCACGATGTCGGCGTAATCTCCGACGTGGTGAATTGCGCCTCCCGTATCGAAGGGCTGACCAAATATTTCGACGTGGCCATCCTCGCTACCGAAGACACGCTGGCCGGCATAGAAGGACTGACGGCCTACAGCTACCGGTTTCTCGGCCGGGTACAGGTAAAAGGCAAGGAGGGTGTCGTCCCGGTCTATGAGTTTTTTGATGCCGGCAATGGAGATGATGCAAAACGAAAAGGTGCCACAGCGGCCTTGTTCCGGCAAGGGCTGGAAGAATATTTCAATAAAAACTTCGCAGAAGCTGCCCTCTATCTGAAAAAGGCCCAGACCGCCTACCCTGCCGACAAAGCAATAACGCACTACCTCCGAAAAGCTGCCATGTACCTCGTGGGCGGCGTCCCCGACGATTGGACGGGCGTGGAGCGTATGGAGGAAAAGTGAATGAAACTATTTATTTCCCAACCACCTCCTCGCATTCAAAAACGCCTCCACCCACGGCGAGATGTTATTCTCCCGCCGATTTCAAAACCCTCTCATACAAATCTTCTTTGATGAAGAATTTTGCTTTGGCACGCAAGTCATCCATCAAAGGCTGAACGAAATTCACCTTTCCTGCTTTTTTGGCAAGCAAAAAAACGCCAAGCACACCAATGGTAGTCAACCCTTCATGGTCAGCAGCATTCCTTCCTTGCTTATCATCAATCAGTAAATATTCGGCGTGGAGTTCTTTGGCAAGAACGATTGCCTCGCTTTCCCCCGCATCCAAAAACTGTTTGAAACGGTTCACTTCGTTGACATCTGTCGCTTTGCGGATTTCGAGCCAGGGCGCTAAAAGTAGCGCTGAAAGGTCATGCCCGAAATCCGTTTCCAAAACACACAATTCCGCCATCACAGTTTGGGGTATGATGATTCGGCCAAATACGGCAGGTAGCAACTCCAATTGATTGATTAGAAACAGGCTGGATATTGGGGAGGTATCGCTGACGATTATCATGAAAGCGGGAAGGATTTGATGGCATCGAGGTCTTTTTCGAGGTCTTCTTCATCGTAGTTGGCAGGCACATTGCGCTCTGAGAGCAAGGTTCTGAAACTGAACCAGTCCATACCTGCCAGGCGCCGGGCTTGTCCGAAGGAGATTTTTCCGTTGGCATACAACGCCACTGCCAGTTCGGTCAGCAGTTCTTCTTCCGTGAATTGACCTTCGGGGATGATATTGTCTGGCAATGTGAGCAACATGGGCTTTGATTTTTGTCAAAAATACGGAATTTTTCGGATGGGTTCGCTTTCAATCGAAAACAAAAATTGCAGAAGGCACGATAGTTATTTTGCAGATGAACCACCCGGATGCGGTGATTGAGCGGTATAAGCTTTTGATGGTGGGGGCGTTTGAGTCAGGAAAAACTTTTGGTTCTTTGACAGGAACAGCCACCGCCTCACAAAATCTTCTTCAAATCTTCCAACATTTTATGAACATTGGAAAAAGGATTTTTCTCCCAAACAGGCCGGTCGTCGTACTGCCAATGAGTTTCCAGTAACCACTTTCCGTTGTGAATTGCCGCATCAGTTTTATCTTTTAGTCTGTCGTAATGGTCATTGGATTTGCCGTAGTCAGCATCGTGATATTTTTTAATGGTATCAATGATTTCGTCACAATCCGTAAAAGGTTGGGTTATCCTTGCATAATGGAGTAAAATCCAAAACTCAAAGCAGACATTTGAAAAAGCGTATCCGATGTTACATTCACTGGCTTCATTGATTGCTTCAGGAATGCCTGGATGCCCATCTCTATCGAATACAGCCCAAACGTGGATTTTTTCGGCAGGTATTTTCATGTGGCGGGCTTCTTTAAAAACTTTTTTCGCTTCCTTTACAACACCCCTCGGCGAATTGTCCTTCGCTTTGAACGCAGGATTGGCAGCAACGTAATTATTTGCCCGTAACCACCCATTGAGATAATTGGGTTCAGTGCGAAAACCTTCACAAACAATCCTGATATAGGGAGAAGTATCAACCATATTGGTCAAAAGTTTATTGCATATTCATTAATAGAAGGAATTCCTTTGAACATGCCTGCCATATACCACTTTTGAAGAGGAATTACTTTTGAAATCCCTTTGAAGTCAGATAGACGGGAAAGCTTGGTTTCTCCGAAGTTATTTTTATCGGTAAGAAAAATTTGGTCTCGTCTAAACAACTCCCTGTCAAACAAGCTAATATCATGAGAAGAAAATATCAATTGGGCATTGTTCTTATTTATAATTGGATTATGAAATAACCCGATTATCATCCTTGTCAACAGCGGGTGAAGGTTTTTATCCAACTCATCCACAATTACGACTGAACCGTCAGAAAGAGCATCAGCAACGAAACTTGCTATTCCTACCAGTTTTATTGTACCTGTTGATTCTTCCGTTAAGTCAAATATCTCTTTATCAATCTCCACTCCATTTTCGTACGTTGGATGTATAGTCTTTATCCTTCTTTTAAACCTATCCAAAATCCGTTGTTTCTCCTCGTCTGGCATATCTTCGGGTAGCTTAATTTTTGAATCGTCTATCTCTTCGGTCATTATGTCAGTAATGCCTGTATCAGCTGCTTTAATGATAGATATAATAGTGTTTTTTATGTTAACATCCTCTGTGTCAATTGATAAAAATTTCTCCGCTTCTTCAAGTAATTTTTCATCAAAAAACAAAGTTTGGGTTGGAACATTAAAAAGATAAGTTGAAAAAAAACGGTAGGCTTCTTTTAAAGATGGCAAATCACTTGTACCCGCTTGGGACAAAAGCAATTGATTGTTATTTAGAGCAAAATCTTGTTTACCTATATATTTTTCCTTAAATATAATAGGCATACCATACTCTCGAGAGAATAGAGATATTGGTCTTTTTACTTTACGGTCAATTTCAAAAAATTGTAATTCTTCCTTAATAATGGAAAGTTTATCGAAGGCAATTTGGTATATGTATCGAACGCCGTTTTTAGCAATAAAATCTATTTCAAAGATGGTAGGCTTATTTCGACTGTCTTTGTCGAGTTTAAAAGGGGAATAGTATTTTATAGGTTTATCAAGTTTAAACCTGTCAGAATTCAACACTATAAGTTCTAATGTCCTAAATGCTCTCAAAAAATTGCTCTTTCCGGAAGCATTGGCACCATAAAAAATAGCCGACCGAAGCATATTTGCCCCAAGGGGGTTGTTTTTTCCTGTCAAATTATCTGGTAAAAAATTCTTTCCTACCTGTCCTGACGAGGTGAACGTTACCACTTGGCGTTCCTTAATAGAGCGAAAGTTCGTAACTGCAAATTCGATTAACATATTGTTGAGATGTTGAAAAATGGAAATTATTGACAAATATACATCTCTCGCCTCTAAAAAGTTTATATAGTACCAAGTTATTGGTAAAAAAATTCTCACCTTCCCTCCAACCACCCCCTCGCATTCAAAAACGCCTCCACCCACGGCGAAATATCATCGCCCTGCCTGTCCGCCGGATAATTTGCCCAATTCCACCGGAACATCGAGCGCTCGAAGTGCGGCATCGTCACCAGGTGACGACCATCGGCGCTGGCAATCATGGCGGCATTGTAGTCGCTGCCATTCGGATTGGCGGGGTATTCGGCATAGCCGTATTTCGCCACGATGTTGTATTTGTCTTCGGAAAGCGGCAGGTGGAATTTGCCTTCCCCGTGGCTCACCCAGATGCCGAGGCGGCAGCCCGCCAGCGAGTGCAGCATCACAGAATTGTTTTCGGGAATCACCACGGAGGTGAAAACACTCTCGTGCTTGTGCGAATCGTTGTGCAGCATCCGCGGCGGCGTGGCGTGTTCGGGGTTGATGAGGTTCAGTTCCACGAAAAGCTGGCAGCCGTTGCAGATGCCGACGGACAGCACGTCGTCCCGCCGGAAGAAATTGTCTAGCGCACGTTTGGCTTTTTCGTTGTATAAAAATGCGCCCGCCCAACCCTTGGCCGAACCGAGCACGTCGGAATTGGAGAAGCCGCCCACGGCACCGATGAAGCGCACGTCCTCCAGCGTCTCCCGCCCGCTGATGAGGTCGGTCATGTGCACATCCTTCACGTCGAAGCCGGCGAGGTACATGGCGTGCGCCATTTCCCGCTCGGAGTTGCTGCCCTTCTCCCGGATAATGGCGGCCTTGATGCGGGGCTTGCCTTCCTCCCGCACAGGTCTTTTCCCGGTGAAATTTTTGGGGAAAACGTAGTGCAGCGGCTGTTTCTTGTAGTTGTCAAAACGGGCCTTCGCCAGTTCGCCCGCCGTTTGGTGGCGGTCGAGGAGATAGGAAGTTTCATACCACACGTCCCGCAGATTGGCCACGTCGAAGGAGTGCGTTTCAGTGCTGTTTTTCACCGTCAAAACAGGCGTGGACGTGGCCTTTCCTATTTTGAAAAATGAAATGCCCGCCTCGTGCAGCAGCGTTTCAACCGTACTGCCGAACCCCAGTTCGGAAGTACTGCCGAACTGGGGTTCGGCAGTACTTTGCACGACCACCCCGCTGTTTTCAGCAAAAAGCAATTTCACCAAATCATTTTCGCCGACGGCGGTCAAATCCACTTCCGCTCCGAGTTCCACATTGGCGAAGCACATTTCCAGCAAACAAGTCAAAAGCCCACCGGCGGAAACGTCGTGCCCGGCCACCACCAGGCCTTTTTTTATCAAATTTTGCAACGCATCAAAAGCCCTGGCAAAATAGGCCGCATCGCTGACCGTCGGCGCCTTATCGCCAATCCGGTTGCGGGTTTGAGCAAAGGACGAACCGCCCAGGTGGTAGCCATCACCCGACAGGTTCAGGTAGTAAATTGGCCCCGCATTTTTTTGCAAAACAGGCTCCACGATGCCATATCGGTCGTCGCAATGCGCTGCGGCGGACACGATGACCGTGCCCGGCGACAGCACCTCGTGGCCGTCCGGGTACTTTTGTTTCATCGAAAGCGAATCCTTGCCCGTCGGGATGTTGATGCCGAGCGCAATGGCGAAGTCCGACATGGCCTCGACGGCCTCGTACAGGCGGGCATCCTCGCCCTCGTTTTTGCAAGGCCACATCCAGTTGGCGGAGAGGGAGACGGAGCGCAGCCCCTTTTCCAGTGGTGCCCACACGATGTTGGTCAGCGCTTCGGCCACGGAGTTGCGGCTGCCCGCCACGGGGTCAATCAGACCGCTGACGGGGCTGTGGCCGATGGAGGTGGCAAGGCCGCTTTTCCCATCGTAGTCGAGCGCCATCACGCCGCAGTTGTTGAGGGGGAGTTGGAGCGGCCCGGCGCATTGCTGTTTGGCCACGAGGCCACCGACACAGCGGTCCACTTTGTTCGTCAACCAGTCCTTGCAGGCCACGGCTTCGAGGCGCAGCACGTCTTTGATGTAAGCCTGAATTTGCGAAGCGGAATAATCCACGTCCGCATATTTTCGAACGAGCTTTTTATCGTTCATGATGGTTTTGGGCGAGCTGCCGAACATGTCGGACAGCGCCAAATCCATCGGCTTGTCGCCCTTCGAGGACGACTGGAAAGTGAAGCGCAAGTCGCCCGTCACGTCGCCGACTTCGTACATCGGCGCCCGCTCCCGCCCGGCGATGTTGCGCAGCGTTTCGATGTTTTTGGGTGAAACGACGAGGCCCATCCGCTCCTGCGATTCGTTGCCGATGATTTCCTTCGCCGACAGCGTGGGGTCGCCAATGGGCAGTTTGTCAAGGTCAATTTTTCCGCCCGTAGCCTCCACCAACTCGGAGAGGCAATTGAGGTGGCCGCCTGCTCCGTGGTCGTGGATGGAAACGATGAAATTCTCCTCGCTCTCTACCACCCCCCGCACAGCATTCGCCACCCGTTTTTGCATTTCAGGGTTCGAGCGCTGCACGGCGTTCAGGGTGATGGCCGTGTTGAATTCGCCCGTGTCAGCTGAGGAAACAGCTGCGCCACCCATGCCGATGCGGTAGTTGTCGCCGCCCATCACGACGATTTTGTCGCCTGCTTTTGGGTGGCCCTTCAGTGCCTGCGCCGCTTTGCCGTAGCCGATGCCGCCAGCCAGCATTATGACCTTATCGAAGCCCAATTGGCGGCCAGCCTCCTCGTGCTCGAAGGTGAGCAGCGACCCGGCGATGAGCGGTTGCCCGAATTTGTTGCCGAAATCGGAAGCGCCGTTGCTGGCTTTGATGAGGATGTCGAGCGGGGTTTGATAGAGCCATTTGCGTTCGGCCATACCCTTCTCCCAAGGTCGGTCTGCAAGTAGCCGTGAGTAGGCCGTCATGTAAACCGCCGTTCCCGCCAGCGGAATCGAGCCAGTGCCGCCTGCCAATCGGTCCCGGATTTCACCGCCTGAACCGGTGGCAGCCCCATTGAACGGCTCAACAGTGGTTGGGAAATTATGCGTCTCCGCCTTCAGCGAGAGCACCGAATCGAAGTGCTTTTTTTCATAAAAATCGGGCACATCGGGGCGCTTCGGGGAGAACTGCGTGAGCTGTGGGCCTTTTAGGAAAGCCACATTGTCCTTATAGGCGGACACGATGTCGTTGGGGTGGGTCTGCGAGGTTTTTTTGATGAGCTTGAAAAGGGAGGTATCTTTTTCCTCGCCGTCAATGACGAAGGTGCCGTTGAAAATCTTGTGTCGGCAATGCTCGCTGTTCACCTGCGAGAAACCGAAGACCTCAGAATCGGTCAGCTTGCGCCCGATGCGCTGGGCAACACTGTTGAGGTAGTCAATCTCCTCTTGGCTAAGCGCCAGACCCTCCTGTTCGTTGAAAGCGGCAATGTCAGCGATTTCAAGGATGGGCGCTGGCTCGATGTGGATGGTGAAAATGTCCTGGTTCAGCTCCGCAAATTTCTGCGAGAGCATGGGGTCGTAGGGGTCGCCTTCTTTTATTTTAAAAAACTCCTCCATGCGCACGATGCCGTGGATGGCCATGTTCTGCGTGATTTCCACGGCGTTGGTACTCCAGGGGGTGACCATGGCGGCACGGGGGCCGGTGAAGGGACCGGGAATGGTGTCCGCTCCGAGGAGGGGTTGGCCGCCGAAGAGCCAGGTGAGTTTTTGGGTGTCCGCAGTATTTAAACCTGTTAGCTCTTGAAGAGCTAACAGGTTTGGGTCGGTCTGGACGGCGAAGACTTTGGAGGTTGGGTTGCCGAAGAAGAGAATCATGACGGGTGGTTTGCTTTTGATTTTTGAAGGGGGCAAAGGTAGGTTTTTGAAAAGTGGCCAGCAAAACCCGCTCACTGTTAGTTTTTCTGTTTGATTTATTTTGGGGAATGCCTCTCGCAGGATTAATTGGTTCATCTGATTTTTATTCGGCTTTGAAGGAAATAAAGCCAAATTGAAAATTTGATTTGGCTTTTATTGGGGTAAAATCAGTGTTAAAGCCAAACTGGATATTTATCCTTGAAAATTGGTGACATCATTCCCAAATTTCAAGGATAAAATTATTCAGCGAATTGGGCCGTTCGTTTGGCATCAACCACAAAACGGCTCAACACTACGTTTCTGTCCTGGAAGAGACTTTCATGGTGCGCCAACTCATGCCCTGGCACGCCAACGTGAGCAAACGGCTGGTGAAAAGCCCCAAAATCTACCTCCGTGATTCCGGCATCTTCCATGCACTGCAATCCATCAGCACCATGCAAAAACTACGGACAAACCCGAAAATCGGGGCTTCCTGGGAAGGGTTTGCGCTGGAGGAATTGGTTTCCATGCTGGGCAAGCGGGATAACGAGGTATTCTTTTACGCTGCCCAAAGCAGTGTCGAATTAGACCTGTACTGTGCTGAGTCCAACTAAGTCGTGTTAAGAAAGTCCAATTAAGTCGTGTCAACAATAGTCCGTGCAGGTTTTAAGGTTAGAAAAGGTCAAATAAAAATGGTCGTGTAGTTTTGGATTTCCACATCTAAAAACTCACGACCATGGAGAGCATCGAAATGATGCTGGCGCAAATTTTCACAGAAATTTCCGGCACTGGCAAATGGAGCCAATATTTTTTGCTGGAATTGTTCAGCAATATTTTTTCACTGCAAGGGCGAGTCAACTTTGCGAACCTGGCCCGATTCAGTAAAATGAACGAAGTGACTTTTCGGAGGAACTTCGGAAAGTTCTTTGATTGGCTGGGATTCAATTTCGCCGTGTTCAGGCTTTTTGGCCAAAGCCCCCAGGGGGTAGTGCTTGGCGTGGTGGATTGCAGTCTCATCCCCAAGAGCGGCAAGTCCACCTACGGGCTGGACAGGTTTTGGTCGGGCGTGGCTGGAAAGGCGAAGCGGGGGCTTGAAATCAGCGTACTCGGACTTATCGATGTGGCAAGCGCCACTGCCTGGACGCTGGACGTGACGCAAACCCCGCCGGGCTTGTCGGCATCGGAATCCGCATCGGGCCACAGCCGCATTGATTTCTACACCGAACAGTTGACAGACTGCCTGGCTTGTCTCAAGGCTGTCACGTACTTTGTAGCGGATGGTTTTTATGCAAAGACCAAGATTTTTGATGCCTTTAGCCTGTGGAACAAACACCTCATCACCAAGCTTCGCCCGGATGCCGACCTGCGCTACCGTTTTAAAGGCGAGCGCAAGAAAGGGCAGCGGGGGGCCACGCCGAAATATGGCGGCAAGGTGGACTTCAAAAAACTTGACTTGTCGCTGTGGACAGAAGTAGGCGCAGATGAAAAGTACCCTTACCTGCATTTGTATTCGGAAGAGCTTTATGCCGTCAAGTTCAGGCGATGGCTGAGGGTTGTGCTGGTGCTGAACACCAAGACCAACCAGTATGTCCTGCTGGCGTGTTCCGACCTGTCACTATGCCCCCGTCTGGTGTTGAGCTACAATCAGTTGCGCTTCCAGGTCGAGTTCCTGTTCCGGGACGCCAAGCAGTTTGCCGGCTTGACTCACTGCCAGGCACGGGACGAAGACAAGTTGGACTTTCATTTCAACATGAGCATGTCGGCAATCAACCTGGCGCAGGTTAACAGAAAACTGAACCCCTCGGTTAGTTCAATGAACTGTTTGGTTCGTCGGGCTTACAATCAAAAATTTGAAGCAATCATAATCCTGCCCGCAGTGGGTGTTCAACTTGTCAAGGATAAAGAAGGTGGCTGTATCACCGCTGGGCTGCTGCAACCGGGCCAGGATGGCAGAAACCAACACTTCGTGGCCCGTCACCTGTGCCTGTCCGTTGGCAGCAGGCAGCAGACCCAACAGCAAACAGGCACAGCGCATTAATTTTTAGAGGTAAATTCTCATGGTAGTTTTTGCTTTTCTGTTGGTGCAAATGAACACTCAAGACATAGTAGCCAGTAGGGTGAATCATGACAAATTCGTAAAAAGTTTTCCAGCAAAGGAAGTAAAATATCACGGCACAGCAGTGGCTTGTCCAAAGAATAGGTTTGCTGAAACCAAAAAACCGCCACCGAAAGATAGCGTTTTTTGTTGGTAGTTGTCAAAACTTTAGAAGCTGTTGGTTTTTAAAAACCAACAGCTTTTTTACCCCCTACCCTACCCTATTTGTTGCTTCAGGAAAATGAAATGCCGTGCATGATTCCTACCCTCCAGATATCTGGACAAAAATAGTGAACCGCCCGGTCGGAGGAATTGTACGCCAAGCGACAGGTATTCTTGCCAGGACTTGGTTTTCATTATTTCGTTACTTCGTTATTTCTTTATTTCTCTAATTCTTTATTGAAATGAACGGCATCCGGGGAGCATGGGAAATTCAGTGAAAAATTGAACGGTAGATTGCTGTTCCCAAAACTTGCTTATTTTTATCGCCGTAAAAAACACTTACTGAAATGAAATGCACAAACTGCGGTTCTGAAGGCTACACACTCACCATCTACGTCAATGCTTCAACCCTAAAGCCGGACTATATCTGCTCCCGGTGCCAGGCAGTTTCCATGGCAAAGAGCATGCGCAGCGTGGAGGAACTCGACGACTACATCAACAGGTATGAGGAAATGGGCAAAAACATGGAAGAAATCGTGAAAGAACATCCCGACATGGAAGTACCTGAGGGCCTGGAGGGGTTCGCCCAAACACCCATGACGGCCTATAAGGACATCCTCGTGACCCTCACGGAACTGAAGAGCCGCCGCCTCGAACTGCTCGTCCAGGAAGGCGGCGAGGTCAGGCTCCAATACGAACTGCAAAAAGCCCTCGAAGCGGAGGATTATGAACGCTCCGCTGAATTAAGGGATAAACTCGCCCAACTGAACAAGGAAAAGAACAAGGAGTGACAACCAACCCGATTTCGTTATTTCGTCTTTTCTTTCTTTCGCTATTTCTTTTTTTCGTTATTTCTAAATTTACCTTTTACCACCGAAAAAACGACCTGAAATCGGCCAATGCCCGGCGGGCGATTTCAGACCCCCTCGCAAGCGCTTTGTCCGTCCGGCAACACTGGGCCGCCGCCGCCCTTTTCCGTCGCTCAAATCGCACGAAAATGCCGTTATCGGGCAATGTGAAATGCGCGTTCATATCCCCTACCCTACTTGATGCCATGAAAACGACCTGGTCAAATTCTGACAAGAAAAAAAACGATTTCGTTATTTATTCTTTTCGCTATTTATTTATTTCGTTATTTAACGTTTTCGTTTTATGTGCAAATAAAGATTTAACGAAATTGACGGCTCGAAGAAATCCATGTCGAGGTCGTATAGTTGGTAGATGACCGCCCCCCGTTTGTTTACATTCATTTTCATACCCGAAGTGCGGGCAAGGCCCCTACCCTGCCCCCGGCGCGGCAGCCAACGTGGCGTGGACGGATTCCCGCAGGGAAAAATAAGGGAGCAGCGGGCTAATCAAAAAAGGGAGGTGCTCCGCCGTTGTTGGCATCCCCGCCAACAACATTTCGGCATCCCTGCCATACTTTCTGCCGACGGGGCGGCCAGCGGGGCGTGGACGGGTTCCCGCAGGGAATAATAAAGGGGGCAGCGGGCTAAATAAAAAAGGTTGTGAGATCATTACGGGAACTTGAGTAAGCCTATTACACCCAATGCCATACAGCGAGTCCGGAAATGGTAATGTAATGAATGACCAGGATGGCCGCGGGCACCTGGATGAGGGCGCACTCTGCCAAACGGGATGCAGCCCTACAGTGACACAGGAGGCTTTATTTCGTTAAATAACGAATTCGTCAATGGTGTATCCTGTAATATTCAAAGCAGGCTTGCAGGAGGTCCACCATGCTCATGTCCAATTGGGTGGCGTAGGATTTGAATTCCCGCTTGAACTCGGCCCTGACCTTGAAATTGAGCGGGCGCAGCTCTTCATCGGGCACACGTGCGAGGTTCGTGCCTGCTTCCAATTCGGGGGGTGGTGTGCCTTTGCGGTTGAACGTGGGTTTGCTGATCTTTGCCATGCCTTGGTGGATGTTTGACTCTACTCCGAAAAGTCATTTCTATTTGTAGCATGTAGCACCGGCAGAAGAATATTTAGAGAGAGAAGATTATTTGAAAGAAAATTTTAAAAAAATTTTCTTTCAAATAATCTTCTCTCTCTGTTTGTTTTTTCCGTTGTGCTGACTTTTCGGAGTGGACTCATGTTTATTTTGATGAAAGAAAACAATCGTTAAAAAACGAAAGCACGAAATAACGAAAACGTTCTCAATTTCCAAAATCACCGCTACTTTTTCGACAAGGCATCAGCGCGGTTCACGATGGCCTGCACGAGGATGTCCACCTTCTCGTTGATGGACTTGAAGGGGGTTTCGGTAGCGCATTTCCCTTCGTCGCTGGAGCGGCGGATGGCCGTCTTTTCATGGATGACCCCCTCGAGCAGGTGGTATCCGCTGGCCCGGACGTACTCCATTCCTTCGCCCAGTTCCACTTCGCTGTTGCCAGCGCGTGTGAGGGCTATGGAAATCCGGTTGGGCTGAACGCCGTTCTTTTTCAGCTCGTGAGCCAGTTTGATGGTCGGCTCGAGGTCGTCGAGGGAAACACCCGTAGGCAGGATGATCAAATGGCTGGACAGGGCGATTTCAAGGGTCTTTCGGGTAGAGTGGGGCGCTCCGTCGAAGACAACGAGGTCGTAGTGTTCGCCGGTTTTCAGTGCGTCGGCCACGTTGAGGAACTGCTCTACGGCCACTTTCGGCGCTATTTCGTTCTGGAGGCGGCGGCGGTTCCAACTCGTACAGGTTCCCTGTGCGAGATCCATGTCAGCTATCTTCACCCGCCATTCGCTGGCTGCATAGTTGCAGGCCACGAGCCTGGCGACGGTGGACTTGCCCACTCCGCCTTTTTGCGATACGACACCAATGACTAAAGACATAGCTTCTGTTTAAAATAAAGAAATAATGAAATAACGATTTAACGTTTTCAGTAAATGACAAATTAACGCAAATCTGCCATTCACGGCGCAAAACTATTCAACTGGTTTCTTTTGTCAAAACGCGCTTTGATAACGAAATATAGAAATAACGATTTAACGCAGTTCCTGATTCCGGCCAATGCAACTACCGGATATACTGGCCACCGGTCGTAATGGCTACGAAAATGACCCCCATGCGCACGCGTATCCATACCTTTTGCAGCGTAGCGGTGCTGACTGAACATTTTCAATCAGCATTCCATGGGCAAGATTAACGAAATGAAAGCCGGAAGGTGAGTAAGTAAGGCTACACCCTAAATCCCACAAGTCGTACACACATCGGCTGATAAAGGTTTTCGGGTTTTTCGCGCACTGCCCAATGAATGACTAGCACATACTGAATTTAATCTCTGTGCTGATGGGGGAAAGAGAATTGCCCCGCTGCGCGACCTCTTTACAACAAAAAAAATTCAATTCGCCTTTGATTTTTCTTCCATTAAATTTTATAGTCTTTTTAAAATTTGATTTTTATTTTTTAGATTAATCACAATGTGTTTATTATCAATATTTTGTGAATTTATCGGTGTGCTTGTTGTGGGTATCACGTGTCTTTGCTTAGGGACTTGCGTGTCCCGATTGTGGGGAAGTGCGCGCACTTAATGTGGGTAGCCCGCGTTCGTTTTGAGGGGATCAGGTGCCCCAAGTGTGGGTGTAGCGCGTTTGTATTGTGGGCTTTCCGCGTACCTATTGTGGGCTTGTGTACTTGATGTGGGCTTTTAGAGGACTATTTTATGGCTTTTTAGCCGTTCAACGCTTGAACAGTCACGAAAAGCACACTGCCGGCACTTGCCAAAAGTGCATTGATTTCCCTTGCAAACGGCTAATCGTGTACCCGTTGTGGGAAAAATGGGTGAAAAGGGTAGGGTAGGGGATGACCTTTTTTGACAGCTAGCTGTATTTGCCTGGTATCAAACTCCAGAACAGCATTTTCCTCCGGGGATTATCACGACAACTACACAGGCACGGCGCGGGTGCAACCCGCTTCAACATGCCTTGCATTTGTTCAGAGGTCTACCAACCTGTCTTAACAATCAGAAAATCAGTGGATTAGGTTTGCAGAGTGGAGCAGACGTGTACCTTTCGTGTGTAACGTGTCCATGCTGTGGGGATTATTTTGGAATGAAACATGGCCCAAGTGTACCTCATGCGAAAAAGCCATTAACCACAAGGGTTTTCGCGTGTTCCTGTCGTGGGGCAATGTGAATGGGCGAAATTTGGCCTTACAGAAGTGCTAAAAATCCTATCTGAAAGTTGCGTTTTTCATCAGAAGTGTACCTAACGGGGGATGCTTTTTGGCAAGAGTTTAAAAAAAATGCAGTTGGCGCGTACCTGGTGTGGGAAATGTTGAAAAAAAGTGTACTTCCTTTTTTTGAGGAGTACCCATGTAGCAATATTTTAACCCCAAAATTTTTCACCATGCAACTGGAAAAAACCAAAAAGGTAGCGGCCATTGCCAATCACTTTATTCAACACGCCAGGTACAAGCTGACACCTCGCGAGCAAAAGCTCATCCTCTACATGGCCACTTTGCTCAAGCCGGAAGACAGCGATTTTGAGACCTACCTCGTGCCCGTGTCCGAAATCGAGTACATCCTTAAATCGGACATCACGAAAAAACACGGCTCGTTTTACGAGCGCCTGGACGAACTGCTCGACAGCATTACCGATAAAAAAATAACCTTCCCGACCGACTTCACGGTGGACGGCGTTCGGCTGCGCGGCCACATCAACTGGGTGGCAGGTGCCGTGCCCAAGTACGACGAAAACGGCGTGCTTTGCGTGGAGTTCGGCTTCTCTCCTCAAATGAAACCCTTCCTCCTGGGGCTGCGCGAAAAATTCACCCGGTTTGAGTTCCTGGAGGTGGCCAAAATGAAAAGCGGTTTTTCCATCCGCATCTATCAGATGTGCAAGGCCTATTACTTTGAGAATATCCGGCATGGGCGCAACGTGCTAGCGGCGAGCATCAAGGAATTGAAATTCAGGTTGGGCATATCGGACAAGTATCCCGATTTCCGGAATTTCCGCCGGAAGGTACTCGACGTGGCAAAGGATGAAATCAACGAAAAGACGCGCCTGATGATTGATTATGATTTTATCAAAAAGGGCAGGAACATCACCGACCTGCGTATCATCATCAACGAAAAAACAGATTTTGACCCGGAAAGTGTGGAGGACGCGGCTTCCGAGAACGGAAAATCAACTGCACGGCTTAGTCCGCCCGGCGATTTGCAGAAGCGCATCGAAAAATTGACGGAGGCCCAACGGCGCGCTTTCAACACGCTCACCGAATACGGCGTGAGCATGGTCTTTGCCCTTGACGAGGTGCTGCCCATCATCAAAGGGAGCGAACTGACCGGCTACGAAGATTTTTTCGTGCTTTTCATGTTGGCTTTTTTTGAAAAAAAGACCAATGTGAAAGGGCAAAAAGAGAAAGTAAAAGCCTTTGGCGGTTGGGTATTGAACAAACGGTTCGAGGAACCCAACCTCTATGCCCAACTCGTGGAGCAGGTCGTTGCCAGGAAAAAACACCTCAAAGACCTGGAACGCGCCAACCGGGAACGGGCGAAAAACATGACCGCTGCCGAGTTCCGCCGCCTGCTCGAAGAAGAAAAGGCCATCGGCAAACCACCGGAACCGGCCTTCACCGTACAGAAGAAAACTGCCTCGCAGGCCAGCCGCATGAATAGGGTAGGGGAGGCCGCCAACCTTTTCACCCCCCCGGAGAAACAGGAGCCTGCTGCCAAACCCCCCAAACAGGGTTTCGATTTCGAGCATTTCAAAAAAGCGCATCCGGATATCTATAAACGCATCCGAAAGGAGCGGCAGGAGGCGTTCGAGAATTTCAAAACGGCATCCAACTACAAGCAGTTGCTCGAAAACAGCGTGCAGGCTTACTGTGAGCAGTGGTACAGAAAAACGGTTTGACGGAGATGCTGCCCATCCTCTACGAAGACAACTACCTGCTGGCGGTGAACAAACCCGCCGGTCTTTCGTCGGGCAGCGGTGGCAGCCATCCCGGCGCTGAAGGGGCTGTGTCCGATTATCTGCGCGAAAAATACCCGAAGAAAAAGCAACTCCGGGCCGGCATGGCCCATCGGCTCGACCGCCCGGTGGAGGGTGTGTTGCTCTTTGCCCTCACGCACATGGCGGTGAAGTCGCTTGCTTCGCAATTCGAGGGCAGGTCGGTCCGTAAAATTTACCTTGCCCTTGTCGAAAACAAGCTCCCATCCAGTGCCGGTGAACTGGTGCATTGGCTCGGCAAAGACTCCATCAATCGCAAGGCGGTCTGTTTGACGGAAGCAGACGCCGATGCCCGTCTGTGCAAGTTGCGCTATGAGGTTTTGTGGCAAGCAGCGGGGAAAAGCCTTGTTAGTTTGGAATTGCTCACGGGCCGTTACCACCAGATAAGGGCACAAATGGCCGCCGTTGGGTGTCCAGTGGTGGGTGATGAAAAGTACGGCTCGGTTGCGGTTCCACCTGCTGCCGGAGCTATCTGCCTTCAGGCTCACAGTTTGTCGTTCGATCATCCCAAAACAGGCCTTCGGATCGAGATTGCAGCACCGCTGCCAGCATGGGGAAGAGGGGAAAGGAGGGAAGAAGAAATGCGGTGATCCACTATGCCTTGGGACTTTGCTTCCAGGCCGCTTTCACGATTTCCTTCACTTTTTTCACATCGTCGCTGGAGAATCTGGGCAGGTCGGCGAACAGCCCTACGGCGATTTGCTGCGCCTTGTGGATATCATTGAACGAGAAACATTCCCGCATCGCATATACAAAAGGCAAGGGCAGCCGGGAAAGTGCCGCAATTTCTGCATCACCGGGCGCGGGTATGATCACAAGCCCGTCGAGAACGGTTTCCAGAGATCGCCTGCGCTCGCCAATGGCTTCGCCTTTCTGTATTCCGATGGCTTCGCCTTTGATTTCTCCTTCCCGGATCAACATGTCATAAGTGCTTTCAAACATGGGTTGTTTCTTTTTTGGTAAATCTGCCACTATTTTGTCGAGTTCTTCCCTTTTGAAAGGGAAGGCCCGGAACAGATAGCGTATAAATGCCCTGAAGAAACGTGCAACGGCATCAGGATTGCCTTTGATGCCGACAAAAATAAAGATTTTGTCCTCTATTGACTTCCCTGCTCTACGGAAGCTATGCATCGGGATGCCAAATCCAGGAGCATGACTTTTTCATTTTCCGAAAAGTTGGCAAAAAGCCGTTGGTTGGCTGCTTCCCGCAACTGTTCTATGTCGCTGACAAGGGCCTCGCCCTGCTCCGTCAGTTTCAGGATTTTCCTGCGCCTGTCGGCATTGTCGGCTTCCTGGATTATCAGTTGTTTTTCGGTAAGGGAATTGATCAGGTTGGTAATGTTGGCACGGGTGACGTTGAAGTGGTGCGCCAGTTCGGAGGCCATGATCGGCTTTTGAGGGCTGCGTTTCGCAAAAAACGGAAGATTTGGATCTTTGGCAAGATGGAGCAGTATCGTCCACTGTTGCGTCGTGAGGTCATGTTTTTGGAGCAGGGTGTCCCCGTCCCGTTTGATCCGGTCCGTAAACTCCATCAGGTATTGGAAAATAGATGCGTCCAGCGTTTTTTTCAGCACGGTTTCTAATGTTGTGATTTTGTGAAGGTTGTGAAAGAAAATTAGATCGAAGTCATTGGCTAAAACATTGAAAATCAGCGGGGTGAATAAAATCTGACAGGCATATTCGCTCAAAAGAATTAATCTGGTTAACAAAGCTATTGGCATCCGGTTTTCCGAAAGAACACGAAATCAGAGAAAAAACGAATGGCAGTATATTGTTTCAAAACCCCACCGTTGCCAGCATTTTGAACGATTAATGGCCGACGGTTACGCACTTGTGTATTCGTAAACTGCCCTTTTCTCATTCGGCGGAGAGTGCGTTTTTCAGGCGAACGAGTTCATCGTGTTTGGCGTGAGCAGCCTTGTAACCCAACTCAAAGATTTCCTCGAAGTGCCCCCGGTCGAAGGTACCGAACTTGGCCAGTTCCTGTGGCTTGATGACCAGGTCGCAGTGGTGGTACTTCTGTACGGCCTGGTGGTGGATGGTGAGGTGAAAAACCCGCTCCATCACTTTCAGGGTAGTGGAAATATCGTCGGGGCGGGCATCTTTCAGGGGGTGTACATCCACACCGACAACGATGCTGCACTGTCCGGTGAGCGGTTCGACGGGAAAGTTGTTCAGTGCGCCACCGTCAGTGTAAAGCAAATTGCCAATCTGTACGGGAGAGAACACGACCGGCACGGCGGCGGAGGCCAGCAGGGTCGGCACGAGGGAGCCTTCGGAGAAGGTCCTTGTCCGCCCATGAATGAGGTCGGTGGCCGTGACGTACAGTCTCTTTTTCAAAACGGAGAAATCGTCTTCAGGGAAATATTCGAGCAGGATGGGGCCGAATTTTTCGGCATCAATGAAACCCGGCTTACTGGTGGTGAAATGGCCGAGTTTGAATACGGGCGTATTTTTGAAAAAATTGAAAGTTGTCTCGATGGAGTGCCTTGCTGCGTGGAAAGCACCGACCAGCGCGCCGGCGCTCGTGCCGGAGATGACGGCTGCTTCGAGGCCTATTTCCTTCATTACCTGAAGAACGCCGAGGTGCGCCACGCCGCGCACGCCGCCACCTGAAAGCACCAGTCCGAGGTTTTTCATGGTAAAAGTTTTTTCTGGTCGAGTTCTTTGATCGCTGCCACCGACTTCGTGGTCAGCAATATCTCCATCTGTTCACGGGCCGTTTTGTTCAAAATGTCGAGCCGCTGGTCTTTCGGGCTTTCCCATTCTATCAGTTTCGCGTTCAGGGATTGCAGGTTCGACAGCACCAGCAGTTGCTCCACGGAGGCATGGTCCCGGAGGTTTCCTTTGGCATTGGGGTTGGCCTCTTTCCATTCGCGGGCGGTCATGCCGAAAACGGCCAGGTTGAGCAAATCGGCTTCGCTGGCCTGTGCCAATGCTTCCCGGCGCGTGTGCCAGTCAATGAGCGGCACGAGGTGTTCGCGCACGGCCTCGGTATGGATGTGCCAGTTGGCTTTGGTAATCAAGCGTTGAACGCTCCAGCCGCTTTGCAGGCGGGCCGTTTCTTCCTCCTTGAGCCGTTGAAATTCTTTGATCAGGTACAGTTGAAAAGTAGGATTGAGCCAGTAGCAAAAGTTGACGGCAATGTCCGGATGGGCAAATGTACCGCCACCATAGCGCCCGGATTTCATGATCATGCCGACGGCTGCCGTTGCATGAATCCACTTTTTGGGCGTGAGGTTAAACCTGTTGCTGCCGGCCTGGCTCATCAAGGTAACGAATTCGTCATGTTTGAAACCCGGATTGTTCAGCTTTTCCCATACCCCCAGAAATTCCACCGTGTTTTTGTTGCGCATCCATGAATAGATGGAATATTCGTCCTCGAAACTTTTCATGATGTCGGTAAGGGAAATGTAGTTGTCGGTTTCCGGTTGGGGCAGAATGGCAATCTCTGCACCCTGTACCTGTATGGTCAATTTTGTCATGGCATGTTTGTGTGTAAGGGACGAGGCATCAATAAAGTGTACAAGATTGGGTGAGCTATTTTTTCTTGTAAATAATTTTATCAATCAGTGTATAGCAGCGCTACGGACTTATGGATAAAGTTTTTCAGAAGGATAAAGAGCCAGCCAGGATGTACATTTTATTGGTGCCTCGTCCCTAAAATGGTTGCGCAAAGAAATATCCTGCAAAATTAGTTTTTAGGTGCGAAAGGCGGGCGTAGGATGGTGCAGGCAACACGATTTTTAAAGGTAACGGATTCGTTACCTTTAACCAAAAGTAACGGATTCGTTACCTTTAACCAAAAGTAACGGATTCGTTACCTTTAAAATCGAGCAAGCGCGGGCCAGGGAAAGAAAAAAAACAATCGGGCAAGAAGGTTTTTTGGAAAAATCAATGAAAAAGACCGAGCAAGTGGTGGATCATGCCTCCAAAACGGCTGCCGTCCACGTTCAGTTCGCGGATGAAAGTGCGGCCGTCCACCGTTAACCAGAGGTGGTAAGTGCCTTTGCTCAATCTCGGAAAGTTGAGTTCCAGCGAGCGGGCAGTCTTGTCGAGCATGAATTGGTGTTCCCACCGGGCACGGCTGGTGCTGTCCAAAAGCACTGCGCGCAACACGGAATTTTTGGGCAATTTACAGGAAAGCATTGCCGTCCGATTATTGGAAAGTTGGATGTCGCCGATCAACATGGGATTATCTTTTGTGAACAATTGTCGGCTACGTCCTACGTCCTGTTGCCGGGGTTGTTGCAGCCACGGGAAGTGATTTTTTTATATAGTGTGTTGACTTTTCGGAGTGGACTCCTCATTTCACTTCAAAAGTCTTGCGTTCCTTGCCAACGCCCGTGATTTTCAGCTTGCCCCAGCCTTTGGGCACGATGCCGCCTTTTTGCACGATGCCCTTGTCCGTGATGTCCAGGCCACCGAAACCGGCCAGCACGGCCTGCAACATCCCGCCGGCACCGGTGGCAAAATAGGGGTTGGTGCCGCCAGCCGTTTCTGCCAGCACGCCAAAGGGCGGTACCTCGTTGGGCTTGTAGCTTTGCTCGAACAGCATGGCTGCACGTTCGTGATAGCCCAGCCGGGCGTACAGCGTCACGAGTATGGCGTGGCCCATGGCAGGCCCTTCGGGCGACATGCGGGGGGTGTAATACTCCAGGTCTTTTAAAATCTGTGCCCGCTCGGAAATGATGTCCATCGGGTATGCCAGCAGGTTCACGTCGGCTTGTTTTATCATGGCCCCGTCGTAAGTAGCGTTTTCGCGGGTCGTGCCGTCGGGAAATTTCAGGATGGGAATGTTGGCTGCCACATGCTCCCAATCGGGGTCGGGGGAGAGGCCCAGTTCGCGGGCGGCCTGGGCGGCCTGGCGCAGCGTGGTGATGGCCATGCCGTTGGTGTAGGCATTGTTGTCAATGTTTTCCTCCCATTCGTTCGCCCCGATGACGTTGTTGATGTCGTAGCGGCCAGGGCCGTTGCGTTCCACGCGGCTCGTCCAGAAATCGGCCACCTCCTTGAGGATGGGGTAGCCCCTCGTGCGCAGCCATTCCTTGTCCTTTGTCACTTGGTAGTATTTCCAGCAAGCCCAGGCCACGTCGCCGGAAATATGGTGCTGGAACGGGCCGGTGAGTGCCCAAACGGGCGTGTCCTCCGAACCGTCGGCACTCGACTCCCAGGGGAACATGGCCCCTGCATAGCCGTGCGAAAACGCATTCTGTTTTGCCGCCCCCAAACGCTCGAAGCGATACTCCAGCAGGGATTTGGCAATGTCGGGCTGGAGCATGAGCAGGGGCGGGTACATCCAGATTTCCGTGTCCCAGAAGATGTGGCCGTTGTAGCCCAATCCGCTCAGCCCCATCGGGGAAATGGAATAGGCCGTACCGGCGCGTGCAAACGAATACAAGTGATAGAGCGCAAAGCGGATTTCCCTTTGGATGTCCGTGTTGCCCTCCACGATGATGTCGCTTTGCCAGAGATTTTCCCATTCGGCCCGGTGACGGGTCAACAACCGCTCCCTGCCCTCCAGGGCGGCAAAGATGGTCAGGCGTTCGGCCTCGTTGTGCGGGTCGTTGTATTGGCTGCTGGCCACCGTGCTGCCCACAAGCGAAAAGCGGTAGGTTTCACCCGCTTTCATTTTTTTGTAAAACTTGGCCAGGTGCATATTGTAGTCCCAGTCTTCGTGGATGATTTTGGGTGCCTGGCCGTGCGGCTCCTCGAACACGAAACTGGTGGAGGCGGCCACCGTGAGTTTGCCGGAGGGGCTTTTTGCCACCGAGGTCAGCAAGGGGATGAGCACGTGCGGGCGGTCAATTTCCGCGTAAAAATTCCGCACATCGGCCAGGTGTGCAGGTGCTTCGATGACGCTCATGGGCGTGATGGTCACGTCTTGCTGGGCCGTTACTTCCACCACGACCAGTGCCGTATAGGGCAAATGGCGCAAGGACATCATCTCGTGTTTCACGCGGACTTTCCCGCCCACGTCGAAAGTCGTGGTGAGGGAGGCCCTTTTCATGTCCAGCGTCTGTGCATAGTTGCTGATGTCACGGCGCGATATGCGCCTGTCGTCCACGTCGAGGTTCATGTTCACATGGTTGAACGTCTTGAGGATGTTGCTCACCCGTCCGCGTTGATAGTAATCATAGACTCCGTTCAGCACCACGTCCGTCACCCGCATTGGTTCGGGCGACGAAACGATACCGACCATGCCGTTGGCCACCGTGACCCCGAAGTAGTTTGCCGGGTCAATGTTTTTGGCCACGACCTGCCAGCCATCCTGGGCGGTGAGCGGATAGACAGAACAAGCGATTAAAACCGCAGCAACGAAATGGGTAAAGAGTGTTTTTTTCATGGTTGGATTTGAAATTGGATGAAGGAAAAGTTGAGTCTGCTCCGAAAAATCAGAACAACAGAAAAAAACAAACAGAGAGAATTTTATTTGAAAGAAAATTTTTCTAAAAAATTTTCTTTCAAATAAAATTCTCTCTCTAAATATTCTTCTGCCTGTACAATGTACTACAACTTGAAACGACTTTTCGGAGTGGACTCAAAGTTTAGATGGTTAAGATGGTTGAGGGGTATGGCTCAACCATCTAAACGCCCTCAACTTCTTGCAGAAATGCAAAGGACTTGACCGATAAGGTGCTTAAAAAGCAAGTTAATTTTGTTAAGCCCTATGTGCCTATGTAGCAAACTGTTATCCATGTTCAATGCTGCGCCTTCCACTTTTTCCATGATGAAAAAACAGCAGCAAACAGCATGACGATCATGGCAGCCAGTGCGGCAACAGAAACAGGCGCAACTTCTGCCGCATCCATCCGCCTGGCCGACCAGATACCGAAAAAGGCCCATGCCAACACCAGCCCGAATGCGGTGTCCCGTCGGGTACGGATGACGTTCAACCCGATGAACGTGCCCGCCGCCATCATTAAAATGGCCCAGGTGCCGGGGGCAATTCCCCAGCCGCTCCAGTCCGTGCTGACAAGAAGGACGCTGACGTTGGCGATGGTTGCCACTGTTATCCAACCCAGATAGACACTGAACGGCAAGTGGAAGCTGAACCTGTCAAGTTTTGAGGCGCTTGCCCGACCGATGCCAAGCCGCACATATATTTGCACCAACGTGGCAAGCAGCGCGAGCATGATCGCCAATGCCAGCAGAAACTGCTCATGGTGCCATGCAAATAGCCAAGTGGCATTGGCAACACTACCGACGAAAAACCATGGGCCTATCGCACCGACAAAAGCGGGAGCAGGGATGTCGGCCTTTAACAGGTTTTTGGCCTGTCGCACCGAAAAAACTAACAAAAGCAGGTAAATCACGCTCCAAATACTAAAAGTAAAGCCCGCCGGGGTGAATAGGGTAGGGTAGCGGTCGGAAATTTCTCCGGGTGTTTGCCCATTGAGCGGGAGCGCAACGGCGAGGTAGTTGGCCCCTACCATCCCAACAAAGCCAACGATGTTGAGGACTTGGAATAGTTTGTTCATTTCATCCTGTTTTGATTTTTACATGAATCAGTTTTGAAAACAGGCCAGTTGAGTTGGACTGTGTACTGGATTTTACAAAAATAGCTTGCAAGTGCATTAGAGTTGGTGCGACGGAGAAGCGAACCGGCAAAAACAGCTATTTTTTTCACTGAAAGGTCGTTTTTTCGATTGCATAGCAGCGCTACGGACGAGAAAAAAGGGCGTTTCAGCGGGAAAAAGAGCCTTTTTACGCTGGTTTGATTCCCCGTCGCACCAACTCTATTACCTTTGACCACTTTTTTCAACTTTTCCAGATTCAGGTACTTCCAAAAACTGCTTGACCGCCAAGAAAACAGTAGTTTGGCGGTTTTCAAAACTTTTATCGAGATTCGTCGCTTGAACTAGCTGGTTTTTTTTTCGTTTTTTTGTCGGACAAAAAACCTGTAGCACTAAAACTTATGTCAAATCAATCACCAGATAACCGGCCACCAGACAAGCCCACGGGCTGGAACCCCTTCGACGGGAAGGGGTTTTCATGGGTTTATTTTCTCGTCATAGCGATATTGCTCTGGCAGATTTCTTTTTCTTTTTTTCGGGAAAAGCCCACAGAAGTGAGTTGGTCGTCCTTCCAGCAGGAAATGCTGGTCAACAGGGACATCGAGAAAATTGTCGTTGTCAACAAGGAAACAGCGGAAGTTTTCATCAAAAAAGAAAAACTTGGCCAAGACAGGCACCAGTCCATCAGCAAGGACAAGCCAGGGCCGCACTACGTGATCTCCATCGGCTCGGTAGAAAATTTTGAAAAAGCACTCGAAGACGCACAGGCCAATTTGTCGCCCAGCGATCAACGCATCGAAGTCAAATACGACCAGCGCACGGACTGGGTAGGCAACATCTTCGCTTGGTTGCTCCCTTTCCTCATCATCATCGGCCTGTGGGTGTTCATCATCAACCGCATGAGGCCCGGCGGCCCCGGCGGGGTGAACCCCTTCGACTTCGGCAAGTCGTCCGCCCAAGCCTACAAAAAAGACATCAGCAGCGTGACCTTCGACGACATAGCGGGGCTGGAAGAAGTGAAAGTCGAGGTGCGGGAAGTGGTGGATTTTTTGAAAAATCCCGAAAAATACACCAAGCTGGGAGCGAAGATACCAAAGGGCGTGCTGCTCGTAGGCCCGCCCGGCACCGGCAAGACGCTGCTCGCCAAGGCGATCGCCGGCGAGGCCAAGGTGCCGTTCTTCACCATCTCGGGCTCGGACTTCGTCNNACCGGCAAGACGCTGCTGGCGAGGGCCGTCGCCGGGGAAGCGGGCGTCCCTTTCTTCTCCATGTCGGGGTCGGAGTTTGTCGAAATGTTCGTCGGTGTGGGCGCATCGCGGGTGCGCGATCTGTTCCGCAAGGCCAAGCAGAGTGCGCCGAGCATTATTTTCATTGATGAAATAGATGCCATTGGGCGCAGCCGGGGCCGGGCGGCCAGTTTTCAGGCCAACGATGAGCGGGAAAACACCCTCAATCAGTTGTTGACCGAAATGGACGGCTTCGGGGTCAATACCAGTGTCATCGTGTTGGCTGCCACCAACCGGGGTGAAATCCTCGACCGGGCGCTGCTCCGGCCGGGACGGTTCGACCGCCAGATTTACCTCGACCTGCCCACCCTGCAAGAGCGCTTGGCCATTTTCGCTGTCCACACCAAACCGCTCAAACTCGGCAGCGATATCAACCTCGACACCCTCTCGCACCAAACCCCCGGCTTCTCCGGGGCCGACATCGCCAACATCTGCAACGAGGCGGCCCTAATCGCAGCCCGCCGGGGCGGTGAGTCTGTTACCATGCAGGACTTTCACGATGCCACCGACCGCGTGGTGGCCGGTTTGGAAAAAAAGAGCAAAATCCTTTCGGACAGGGAAAAACGCACAGTGGCCTACCACGAGGCCGGCCATGCCACCGCCAGTTGGTACCTGCCCAATGCCGATACCCTGCTAAAAGTGTCCATCGTGCCCAGAGGCAAATCCCTCGGTGCGGCGTGGTATCTCCCGCAGGAGCAATCCCTTTACACCAAGGATCAATTCCTCGACCGCATCTGCGCAACACTTGGCGGCCGCGCTGCCGAAGATGTTGTTTTCGGTGAAATATCCTCCGGCGCGCTCGACGACCTGGAAAAGGTGACCAAACAGGCCTACATGATGGTGGCCTACTACGGCCTGAACGAGGAAATCGGAAACATCAGCTTTTACGACAGCACCGGGCGCAACGAGCAGATGTTCCAAAAACCATACAGCGAGGCCACCGCACAGAAGATTGATGACGAGGTGAGCAAGATGGTGGGGGTTGCCTACGAACGCACGAAAAAACTGCTTGCCACTCACCGCCCCAAACTGGATGCCCTTGCCGAACTGCTCCTCGAAAAGGAAGTGGTGTTCCAGGCCGACCTCGAAAATATTTTCGGAAAGCGGGTAGGCCAGGAGGCGACGGTGTTGCCTTGATCGTTGGTTTTCTACCGCATAAGCTTTGTTATGCGCAGGGGTTGATTTTTTTTTGAAAATTTATCCCGATTTACTTGATCTCGCCTTAAAAAAGTGTTATCTTGTGCCATCTTTTAATCATTTGATGATTTCGTTTCTAAAAATATAACAAGGCTATTGGGCGAAAGCCCATCTTAAAGATTTGGTTTTTTGGGGTTAAATAGGCGGCTGTCTGAGTATTCAGATGGCCGTCTTTCGTTTGTAGCGGCAAAAACAAATGTAAAAGATGAGCCGGTATTTGACATTCATTGGTCTTGCACTACTAATGGTTATCCCTATTTTGGCCAATGCCCAAATGCGCAAAGGCCCAGGGTACAGGAGCGGGATATACATTGGCTATGCCGCCTTCCTGCCGGAAAAAATGGAAATAATGCCCCTTCACGCCCCTCGCCCCGATGTCGAATTCAGGTCAATGCCCAAAATCAGCTATCAGGGCAGGTTGGAATTCGCTCATTCGATAGGGTCAAGATGGGACGTTTCCGTCGGCATCATGGCCGGGGTTTATCCTTACAACCATACCCTTTCAGTGGACAGCAGCTTTTCGGGATTGGGTAGTAACTATCAAAGTGGCAGTATAGGTTTGAGGGGCGTGGAATATGGAGGCTGGACCTTGAAATTTGGCTTCGTACAGCCCGTTCTGGAAAAACATTTCTTTTCGTTTCACCTGGGGGGCAATTATGTCATTTTTATCCCCCAGTCTCAAGGCTCGGGTGGTTCCAGCTCTGGTACGCGCATTTATACCATGAGGGTCAACGTAAATCCTGCTCGAAAAGCCTTTTTGGCCCCGGAAGCGGCATTTCGCTACACTTACAGGCTTGGAAGGTACCTGATGCCCGCTTTTACCCTTTTTGGTGTTTACTCCAACAACAGGCCAATTGTCCGCAGCACCTACAGGATTTTTGGCAAGCATGAAGATTTGGGAGGGACTTTCTCCAGGCGCTTTGTTCATATCGGTGCCGAGTTGGGGGTAATGTTTAGATTATGACCTAGTAGTCAGGCAATCAATATTTGACAAGTTGNNGTTCAAAACCTCCCCGACGTTAACCATCGCATTTTTATCTTTGCGCTGAAAATGCGCCCCGATCCCACCGATCCGCGCACGACAATCCAATAACCCGGCCTGGCTAATTTATGATTGAGTCTCCTCCGAAAAGTCATTTCAAATTGCAGCACATCGCACAGGCAGAAGAATATTTAGGCAGAGAATTTTATTTGAAAGAAAATTTTTGAGAAAAATTTTCTTTCAAATAAAATTCTCTGCCTGTTGGTTTTTCCTCTGTACTGACTTTTCGGAGTGGACTCTTGATTAAAACAACAAGCCCGGCCCCAAATAAAAATCGAATTATGTCAACCTTAACCGCTCCCATCCCGAAACTTTACGACGAAGCTGCCGACTTCATGCCGCTCAACGGCACGGATTACCTGGAACTTTATGTCAGCAATGCCAAACAGGCAGCGCATTTCTACAAATCCGCCTTCGGCTTCCATTCGCTTGCCTATGCCGGCCTCGAAACGGGCATCCGGGATCGGGAGTCCTACGTAGTGGTACAGGACAAGATCCGCCTCGTGCTCACCTCGCCCCTGCACAGCGGCACGGAGATTGGCCGCCACATTGATCGCCACGGCGACGGCGTGAAAGTCATCGCACTATGGGTGGACGACGCGGAAAGCGCCTGGCAGGAGGCCGTGCAGCGAGGAGCCAAGTCTTACTTTGAACCCGTTGTGGAGGAAGACGCACACGGGAGGGTGGTGCGTTCGGGCATTTATACCTACGGCGAAACGGTGCATATTTTCGTGGAGCGCGACGGCTACGACGGTGTTTTCCTGCCCGGTTACAAACCCTGGCACTCGCACTACGAACCTGCCCCCACTGGCTTGAAATACGTGGATCACATCGTGGGCAACGTGGAACTCGGCAAGATGAACGATTGGGTGGCGTTTTACGAAAAGGTGATGGGTTTCACCCAAATACTCTCTTTCGACGACAAGGACATTTCCACCGAATATACCGCCTTGATGAGCAAGGTGATGAGCAACGGCAATGGCCGCATCAAATTCCCCATCAACGAACCGGCCGAGGGGATTAAAAAATCGCAGATTGACGAATACCTCGAATTTTACGAAGGGCCTGGCGCACAGCACATCGCCGTCGCCACCGACAACATCATCGAAACCGTGACCCAGATGCGCGACCGGGGCGCGGAATTCCTGCGCGTGCCCGGCACCTATTACGATTCCCTGCTCGACCGCGTCGGTGAAATTGACGAAGACCTGGCCCCGCTGCGCGAACTTGGCATCCTCGTTGACCGCGACGACGAAGGTTATCTACTCCAGATTTTCACCCGCCCGGTGAACCCACGCCCGACGATGTTTTATGAAATCATCCAGCGCAAGGGGGCGCGCTCGTTCGGGAAGGGGAATTTCAAAGCGCTCTTCGAAGCAATCGAAAGAGAGCAGGCTTTGAGGGGGACGCTTTGAGCGTTTGCAAAAAATTTCATTTCATGCTGTCCAGCGATCAAAACTACTGTCCCGATGAAGGCGATTTACGATCCCGCCACAGGCATTGAACTTTAAGTCCACTCCGAAAAGTCATTTTTAGTCTTCGTTTATGGCAAAGGGAGAAGAATATTTAGAGAGAGAATTTTATTTGAGGAACGTGTCCGAAATAAGATGCCCATTTCGGCGAGTGTATTTTTGGGGCTGGCAAGGCGGTGGAACAGGCGCATAGCAGCACTACGCAACTGTTCCATCAACGAAGTCAGCGCCAAAAAGACACCGCCCAAATGGGTATGTTATTTCTGACACGTTCCT
>JRYF01005435.1_pt1 | contig 31560 bp, 20 predicted proteins | sample 235331 | NCBI WGS metagenome assembly JRYF01 (sample SAMN03074217, study PRJNA261475) | activated sludge metagenome | biome: Wastewater Treatment Plant; feature: Wastewater; material: Activated sludge; isolation source: activated biomass of a wastewater treatment plant treating hydrocarbon... ...
TTCTAAAGTGAGAATAGCTGATAGAAGTAGTAAAAAAATAGTTAAATTTTTCATGATTCGATTTTAAATTTTGAATGTGGTTTTGATTTGTGTTGAATTTAGAGTGACGAAGTCGGGATCTGGTAACTCTCATCGGATTGAGGTTTTTGACAACCTTCAGTCCTCGCTTCAGCGTTTGAAAGTGGTTCAGCCCCTAAAAATGAACCATTTAAAGGTTGTGTTTACTATAAAGCCCCCACAAATCACAAAAAATAATAGGTGAAGCCAAACACCTTGCGAAAACCCATTTCACAGAACCATGCAGCATAAGTCCTGCCAAGGCTCGGCCCTCGTAAGGGCCTCAACCGACTGCAACCAACACCGCAGCCCAACCAAGTTTTCCCATAAATCTTGTGGAAAAGGATGTTGCCGGAAGTATAGTGTGCGCATCCAAAAAAGATGCGCCAAATGTAGGGAAAAATGTTAAACGAACAAAGTAAAAACACCTTCCCCACCGCTCACGGGGCGATTGGCTTCGGAATTGGCCTTTTATTCCGAAAGGCATTTATCCGGCACGGCTACGGGAATCATCTCTAAATGCGAATAACGGGTATGAATTTCCAATAAATTGGCAATCAGGCGATTAGATTTCCGAAGTTTTTGAAAACTTCGGAAATCTGGCCCATCGGCACCTGAAAATCAACCCAGTGTGATAACCCGTTATCCACATTCTAAAACAAAAAAGGCAATCCGCCATTTCAGCGGATCACCTTTCACAGTCTATGAGAAAACGTTATGTAGCAGTGGTGGTTGGATGGTTAGATGGTTGAGATGGCTTGATGATTAGATGGTTAGATGGGTGTGGGCTTTAGAACAGCGTTCGATTTTAAGTAATGTGCCAGAAGACATAAGTATTCAGCACATAAGTTTGATTTTCAGATTGTTGCGAATGTCCTGTCGTTATGTGACACCGTTTTTTAAAACAAACTCTCAACCCCATCCAACCATCCAACCATTAAGCCATCCAACCATCAAGCCATCCAACCATGAATCCATTCCGAAATGTCAATAATAAAACCGTGCCTCTGGCACGGAAGAAGAATTTTTGGAGAGAGAGATGATTTTGAAATAAAATCATCTCTCTCCTTCTGTTCTTTTTTCCTATGACTGACCCTTCGGAGTGGACTCAACCATCCAACCATCAAGCCCTCCAACCATCCAATCATCACCCACACTCCGTATGCCCGCAGCTTTTGCAAATCAGGCAGCCTTCTTTGTAGATAAGGCCGTCGGGATCGCCGCAGGCGGGGCAGGTTTCTTTTATGGCCATTGTTCCATCGGGCACGAATTTCTTCAAGGCCCGCACCACGCCGTTTTTCCAGGTGTTGATGTGTTCCTGGTCCACGTTCAGGCTGGAGACGAGGTTGATCACATACTCGATGGGCATACCGTGGCGCAGGGTGCCGGAGATGAGTTTGGCGTAGTTCCAGTATTCTTTGTCGAAGGAACGGGACAGGCCCTCCATGGTGACCTTGTAGCCGTCCTTGTCGCTGAACTGGAAGTCGTAGCGGTTGTGGCCCGATTCATCTTTTTCTTTGATGACCCAACCCTTGTTCACGTAGGGCGGGAGCATGAAGATGTCCTCGGCCCGGCCGGTGAATATTTCGTAGGGCCTGTCGTCGAGCAGGCCGACAAACGCCATCCACTTTTCGTGGTTGTTCTGGAAGCGGATGATTTCGGCCTCCAGTTTTTTGGGCCGCTTGGGGGCGTAGGTCGTCGTGAAGGACGTGGCCGCCGGCCCACCCGCCGTGGATGTTTGTTTATCTTCCTTTTTCTTGTCTTTGTCGTCGGTGGAAACGAGGACACCGGAACGGGAGCCGTCTCGATAAATCGTGCAGCCTTTGCAGCCGGACTCCCAAGCCGTTTTGTATATCTCCTTCACGAGTTCGACGGAAGTTTCGTTCGGGATGTTCACCGTCACGCTGATGCTGTGGTCCACCCATTTCTGTATGGCTCCCTGCATTTTCACCTTCTGCACCCAGTCCACGTCGTTGGCGGTAGCCAGGTGGTAGGGTGATTTGGCGACCAGGGCGTTCAGGTCCTCCTGCGACATAAGGTTCACCTCGCTCATGTCGTAGCCGTTGGCCTTGAGCCAATCGAGGAATTTGTGGTGAAATACGTTGTACTCTTCCCAGTGGTCGCCCACCTCGTCAATGAAGGAGACATTGACTTCCTTGTCGTTGGGGTTCACCTTCCGGCGGCGCTTGTAGGTGATGAGGAACGCAGGCTCGATGCCGGAGGTGGTTTGCGACATGAGGCTGGTGGTGCCGGTGGGGGCGATGGTGAGCAGGGCGATGTTGCGGCGGCCATATTTCACCATGTCCTCGTACAGGCCCGGATCGGCTTCCTTCAGGCGGTTGATGAAGGGGTTGTTCGCCTCGCGGGCCGCATGGTAGATGGTGAAGGGGCCACGTTCCTTTGCCAGGGTCACGGAGGAGCGATAAGCATTGATGGCCAGCGTTTTATGTACCTTGACGGAAAACTCCAGCGCCTCGTCGGTGCCGTAGCGCAGGCCAAGAGCGGCCAGCATGTCGCCTTCGGCAGTGATGCCCACGCCCGTCCGGCGGCCTTCGATGCAGGTGCGCTTGATTTTTTGCCAGAGGCGCAGTTCGGTGGCCTTGATGTCCTCCGGTTCGGGGTCGTTTTCTATTTTGTCGAGGATTTTGTCAATCTTCTCGATCTCCATGTCAATGATGTCGTCCATCATGCGCTGGGCCAACTGCACGTGGTGGGCGAACTTGTCGAAGTTGAAGTAGGCATCTTTGGTGAAAGGATGCTCCACGTAGCTGAACAGGTTGATGGCCAGCAGGCGGCAGGAGTCGTAGGGGCATAGCGGTATTTCACCGCAGGGATTGGTGGAGATGGTGCGGTAGCCGAGTTCGGCATAACAATCGGGCACGGATTCCCGGATGATGGTATCCCAGTACAAAATGCCCGGCTCGGCGGATTTCCAGGCGTTGTAGATGATTTTGTCCCAGAGCTTGTCGGCCTGGATGGTTTTTTTGAAAATGGGTTTGGGGGAATCAATGGGGTACTGCTGCACGTATTCGCTGCCGGAAAGTGCGGCCCGCATGAAGGCATCGTCAATGCGCACGGAGACGTTGGCACCGGTGACTTTGCCGGTTTCCATCTTGGCATCAATGAAGTCTTCCGCATCGGGGTGTTTGATGGAAACGGTGAGCATGAGCGCGCCCCTGCGACCGTCCTGGGCAACTTCACGGGTGCTGTTGGAGTAGCGCTCCATGAACGGCACGAGGCCCGTGGAGGAGAGGGCGCTGTTCAGCACCGGGCTGCCTTTCGGGCGGATGTGCGAGAGGTCGTGGCCCACGCCGCCCCGGCGTTTCATCAACTGCACCTGTTCCTCGTCGGCCCGGATGATGCCGCCGTAGGAGTCGGCATGGTTGCCGATGACGAAGCAGTTGGAAAGGGACGACACCTGGAGGTTGTTGCCGATGCCCGACATGGGGCTGCCCTGCGGAATGATGTACTGGAAGTTCCGCAGCAGTTCGTAAAGTTCCTCCTCCGGTACCGGGTTGGGGTAGTTGGACTCGATGCGGAACAATTCGGCTGCTATGCGGCGGTGCATGTCGTCGGGGTTTTTTTCATAAATGTTGCCCCTGGAATCTTTCAGGGCGTATTTATTCACCCAGACGTTGGCGGCCAGTTCATCGCCCTGGAAATAGGCGGTTGCGGCGGCTAAGGCCTCTTTGAATGTATAAGTTTTTGGCATGGCCTCTTTTTTCATCGTGATCGGGGATTTTCTTCTCAATTCTAAGGTCTCCATGATTCGCTGTTTGGAATTTTAATAGTATTTACATAATGAGTATAATAGCCCTGAAGGATCGGGAATACCTGTGAGTATGCTCGTATCCTTGCCGGGCGGGTTTGCCGGTGGGATTGGGGTTTGTTTTGCTTCATGGCTGCTTTTGCATCGTGTGCCCGCCCCGGCCGTGCCGGGTGCGGGAGGACGATGCCTTTTATAGTATCAGTAAGTAGCAGGCTATGATGTTCTGGTAAAAAACGGACGGGAAAACGTAAAAAACGTGGCGCTTCTACCTCCCCGCAGCGCACTAAATGTGAGTGGTTTGGCTTGTGCAGCCCATGTATGTTTTTTATCAGCACGAAAGTAATGCCTTGCAAGGGTTTCTGTGCGCCAAGTTTTCAACAAAATGTGGATAAATAGTCTATTTTGTTGAAAATCAATTCGATAATATTTTTCCACAACTTTCCGTGATGTGGAAAACTTTGTGTGGAAAACTTTTTTTACTGTAACCAAATACGTTACATAATAAAAAAACCGGGAGTGTTAATGCATTGAAAATCAATAAAAAGTTGGTTGGCACAAACGGTTGGAGCGATTTGGGGAATGGCCTTGGTCATGTAGGCTGCGCCGGAATGGTACTGCCCCGGATTTCATTGACAAAATGTTCGTACACGGGCAGGTCGGCGACCGTGGCCCGGCCCCATCTCGGCAAGATGCCTTCCCTTATCCTGAAATAATCCGAAACGATGTCGGCCTGCTGTTCTAGGTTGAAGCTGGCCAGTGAACCGCCCTGCCGCACACATTCCCGCAGGGCCTCCACGCCACCGTAGTCGTATCCTTCGGCGGTTCGCTGTGCGTACAGGGCACGGGGTATGTAAACGCTGCCCATTTGCAGGTACTGCCATACATGCACCAGTTCGTGGATCAGGATGGGACGGCTGAATTTTCCCCAGGCATTGATGGTGAAAAAACTAACATAGACAACGTAGTAGTGCCGGCAGCCGATGTGGGCACTTTCGTCCACCCTGACCCGCTCCAAAGGAATGGCTTCGCCGAACACGGATCGGGCAACCGCCATTTCGTGCGGGGTGAGCGGGCGGGTGCGCCACTTGGCCAGGTCAATGGCGGTTTCGTATATTTCAGGCACGCCCAGCACATCCAGTGCATGAAAAATAGCACCGGCCCACCAGGGTGCAAGGTCGGGCGGGTAGCCTTTCCTGCCGGACAAGCGGGCGGCTCCCCATTTAAAATGCCTCCAAATACGCAGCACACGCACTGGAAACAGGCGGATGTAACCGCTCAACCGCCAACCGAGCATCGCCATTTTCAACAGCAGGTTATCCAATCGGAGATTTTTTTGGTGGATGAAAACACGGCAAGATTTGACAAATTTGCCCGGCGTTCCTACATTTGCCGCTCCTATAAAATTGTAACTGTTCAGCATGGAGATAGGAAGAAGAAAAAATTGCATTTTTTCTTCTTCTTCCCCCAGAGGGCGGTTTGTTTTTGTGAAAAAATTTTTCACAAAAAACAAATCTTGCTGAATTGTTACATAAAATTTTTGAAATGAACACGGAAAAATCTTCAACCGGGATGTCCTGGATACTTTTCATCGTTTCGACCATCATCATGCTTCTCATGCTGGTGTGGGTGCCGCAGTGGTTTTGGGTAGTGCTGCCTTTCTCGCTGACTTACCTTGTGCAGGCGATGCGCTTGATGTGATAAGCGTCTAACTGGCGTAAAAGCAGGCTGATTTTGCGGATATGATTTCTGCTGTTCGGCCTGCCCGGATCGGTTGGCTCCCTTTCTATTGATGTGCATGACGGGTTCAATGAGCCAGATTTCCGAAGTTTTTGAAAACTTCGGAAATCCAATCGCCTGATTACCAATTTGTTCTAAGTAAAAACCCGTTGTTTGCATCATCATGCCTGGCCAAATGGTTGCTGCAATGTGTCGCCCGGTCTGCATGGTGGAGGCTCCACTGCCCGGCTTCTTTGTTTTGTCGTGCCCAATCCCTATTTTTGTATTCCCTTAAAGCAGACACTAAATGAAGAAAACGCTGATAACGCTGGCCTTTTTCTCCCTTCTCGCCAAGACAACTGCGCAGCAACTCTATCTCGATGTTTTCACGGGCTACAACCGCACGATATACGAACCTGATTTTCCCGAACAAAAGCCCTACCTTGTCGCAGGGGCAAGGCTGGCAGCCGGCAGCGATTGGATACAACTCGGCGGAGAGGCAAGGACCAACGTGACCAACCCTGCATTTGAATTTGGCAGCCGGGAGGACACCCACAAGGAGACATACTGCGGTGGATTCGTGAGGGCCAAACTTGCCAAGTACCCGGCCATGCGGTTTGGGTTGGTGGTGAGGGCCGGGGCAGGTGTTCACCAGATTGAAACCCACTTCAATGGCAATCTGGTCGAGCGGTTGGACTACGGCAATGTGTTCGGGATGAATGGCGGGGCCGGTTTTTCCATCCCACTTGCCAGGGCAGTCATGCTGGAACTGGGCTACACCTATAATTACGTCAAGCGCCCGGAAAGAGCCATTCCCGGTTTGATTGTCGCAAGGGAGTTCGATGGTCATTTTCATTCAGTACAAGCCGGCCTCAGTCTCAATTTTGTTTTCGGGAAAAGGGCCGCCGAGTACCGGGAAGTCCGGGAAAGCCGGCAATGGCGCAAGTGATTAAAAGGGAAAATTCGCTCTATGGAAAGCTGGCAAACGGGCAGTCATGCAACTTGGCAGAGATTTTTTTCGGCAAGATGATTTTGCAATGAAACATTTTATTCAACAAAACGAATACTTTACACATTGAAGTTTTATTAACTTTGTACCCGCAACCGATTACTCCCATTGCGAAGAGAAAAAGTGACAAGCCGGATACATTTTCGAACAAACCGGAGATGTTTTTTTTGAAATGTAAATCCGAGTACTTGTGTTCACGCCTGGCCCTGATAGCATCTACCCACCTGTGCCAATCCTCTCACGGGGTTTAATCAGGTTTTTTACCCTTTCATAAGGACATCCACCGGCTACCCCTTCTATGCCGTACCGTGCCCACTCCGTTCCACAACAACAGTGTGTGTCCGTTTTATTTTCTAATATTGGCGCTCTGATACTTGTGTATCACATACTTGGGAAAGTTTGCTTTTTTAGCAAATTTTTTAGTTCAATGATTTGAAGGTCAAGACTTTGCAGCAATCTGGCAAGGGGTGGAGTCACCGGGTAACTCGAAATCCAATGTCGTCAACTTAATGGAAAACGCCCCCGTAATTTGTACCAGTAAATTAAAAGTTACGGGGGCACTTGAAGTGACCCCGTAACAGGGGCTATTACGGAGTCGCTTCAAGCACCCCGTAATTTGTACCAGCAAAATAAAAGTTACGGGGGCACTTGAAGTGTAATGTCATCAATTTAAGAGCGGCGGCGCGCATGGAGGGCGGAATTTATTCCGCCAGAACCCGCAGAACACAAGGTAAAAGCGGAATAAATTCCGCTCTCCAAACTCGATACAACCGTTAAGTTGACAACTTTAGACTCGTAGTCACCCGATGACTAATTCGCTAACCTACTATGGCCAGAGAGCCCAACCACAAAACCATCAAACCATCCAATTATCAAACTATCTCAAACCACTACATTATCATCCCAAACATGGAAAATCTTTTACAATCTTTGACCAGCACGAACAGGAGTCTCCTATTGGCCGCCACCAGTTGCCTGTTATTTCTATTGTTGGGTAAAACAGCGACGGCCCAACTGACCGTTACCCTACAGACCCAGTCCCCCATGTGCGGGGGATTTGCCACCGGCTCCATAACGGCAAACGTGAGCGGGGGCACTGCCCCCTACACCTATCAATGGAGCAATGGGATGACCGGCAATCCCATCACCAACCTGCCGACCGGGACCTATATGGTCACCGTCACCAGCAGTACGGGCAGCACGGGCACCGCCTCGGCGACCCTCACCTCGCCTCCGCCCCTGAACGTTGTCATCACCGTGACTAATTGTGCCATTCCCGGCACCATGACGGCCAACGTGACGGGCGGCGTTCCACCTTATATGTATATGTGGAGCAACGGGGGCACCACACCGACCATCAGCAACCTGCCGCCCGGCGAATATTGCGTGTCCATCATGGACAGCAACAACTGCGGGTACATTCTCTGTGAGTCCATCACCATCCCCTTGTCCGTCACGGTAAATGCCACGCCTGTGGTATGCGGCAATCTCGTGGGCGGCACGGCCACTGCCGAACCCACCAACGGCGACCCGCCTTTCACCTATCTTTGGAACACGGGAGCCACTACGCAAAGCATCATGGACTTGGGGCCGGGCCTTTATACCGTCACCGTGACAGGCGGAAACGGCTGCTCGGCAGTGGGCAGTGGAAACGTCACTTTGGCCTCCGGTAATTTCAGCGTGGACCTCAACGCCATCCAGCCAACCTGCTTTGGCACGTCGAACGGCAGCATTGCATCCATCGTGAACGGCGGTGCCGACCCGCTCACGTTTGCCTGGAGTTCCGGCCAGACCACACAAAACATATTCAACCTCGGCCCCGGCCAATACAGCCTTACCGTCACGGATAAATTTGGATGCACGGCGACCAATGCCGTCACATTGGCCCATCAGAGCAACCTTTCGGCGGTACTGGCCACCACGAACCCCACTTGCGTGGGTGCGAACAACGGCTCCATCACCGTAACGGCCAACAATGGGGTCTTGCCTTATTCTTACCNNCAGCAACCTGCCGCCAGGAACCTACACCGTCACCGTGACGGACAACATCAACTGCACGGTTTCGGCTCCTGCTACCCTGATGGCCCCACCCGCTTTCAACTTGTCAGTTACAGCAACCAACGCCTCGCATTGCGGAGCAACTGATGGTAGTGTGCTCGCCGTGCCCGGAAGTGGCGGCAATCCTCCCTTTACCTACCTTTGGAACAACGGGGCCACGAGCGCCGGGCAAACAGGACTGGGAGCAGGCACTTATACCGTTACCGTCACCTCAGCGCAGGGCTGCACGGCTTCGGCTTCTGCTACCGTCACCGAACCGCAGTTCCTGAATGTCAATATCAGCGGTAGCAGCGTGGTTTGCGGCAGCAACGACGATGCAACGCTCACGGCCAACGTGACTTACGGAACGCCACCTTACACTTTCGCATGGAGCAATGGCGGGAATACCCAAACCNNGCACCTACACCGTCACCGTGACCAGTAGCCAGGGCTGTACCGGCTCTGCTACAAAAACCATTGAGGGTGTCCCTACCATCAACCTCGGTTTTGTCGTCGAAAACGTGAAATGCCATGGAGCGAGTACCGGAAATATTACCGTGCTGGCATCCGGTGGAGCGCCACCCCTCGGTTTCCTGTGGAGCAATGGGGCAACCACCCAGAACCTGACCAACATTGCCGCAGGAAGCTACACCCTCACCGTGACCGACAATGTGGGCTGTTCGAGGGTGCAATCCATCACGGTCACGCAACCTGCCCAGTTGGGCATCACTTTCAATTCTACGGGTAGTTGCGGCAGCACCGGCACGGCGACCGCCGTGATCACGGGCGGCGTTTCACCCTATAATTATATGTGGGACAACGGCCAAAACACGGCCACGATAGTCAACCTGGCCCCCGGCAACTACGAAGTCACGGCTACGGATGCCAACAACTGCACCGTAACGGGAACGGTGAACGTGCCGGCTTTCCCGCCGTTCAGTTTGGCGGTCAACGCAACCAATACTTCCTGCAACGGGGCAAACGATGGCACTGCCACCGCCGTGCTCAACGGTGGCCAGGACCCCTTCCAATATCTTTGGAATACGGGCGCAACCACTTATGCACTGAACAACCTGGAGCCGGGAACATACAGCGTGACCGTAACCGATGGAAATGGCTGCACCCAAACCGGCGCTGCAGCCGTGACGGCCGGCCCCGCGCTGGACATGACCATCAATGCACAGGAATATATCTGTCCGGGCGAAACGGGCACGGCAACGGCCAACGCCTCCGGCGGAACGCCGCCTTACACTTGGTCTTGGTCAAATGGTCAAACAACGCAGACCGCCACCGATCTTGCACCGGGTACTTATACGGTCACGGCCACCGATCCGTCGGGTTGTTTTGGCACGGCCACCGTCACGATATTGCCGGGAGGCACATACAATATCAGCCAAAACGTGCTGAACGTGAGTTGTTTCAACCAAAACAATGGAAGCATCGTGCTGAACGTGAACGGGGGTGTACCGCCCTATACCTACCTGTGGAATACGGGTGCAACGACCCCCTCCATTGGCAGCCTCTCTCCAGGCAGCTACTCGGTAACGGTCTCCGACGGCAGCGGCTGTTCTTCTGTTCAGACTTACCCGATTACGGAGCCTGACTTGCTTACAACGGGTTTGAGCTTTGCGAGCGGGGATTGCAACACACCCTCGCTGGCAAGTGCAGCACCCTCCGGTGGCACGCAGCCTTATAGCTACCTTTGGAGCAACGGGGCGACCACGCCTTCCGTGACCGGCCTGCCCCCCGGTAATTACAGCCTCACCGTGACCGATGCGAACGGCTGCACGGCCACAGGAACGTTTGTCATTCAGGGCATTCCGATGCCGACATGCTCGGTGACGCTCGTGCAGGCCATATCGGCCATTGGCGGCAATGATGGCCAACTGACGGCATCCGTGACCAGTGGCACGTCGCCCTTCCAGTTTGCCTGGAGCAGCGGTCAAACGACCCAAACCATCAGCGGACTGGGTGCGGGCACTTACACGGTAAGCGTGACCGATGCCAACGGTTGCGTGACTACTTGCAGTTTTATCCTCTACGACCCTGCCAAAGTGGGCGATTTTGTGTGGCTGGATGCCAATGAGAACGGTATTCAAGACCCCGGCGAAACGGGCCTCGACGGTGTGACCGTCAAGATTGGCGGAACGGATGTTTACGGGAATACCGTGAACCTAACGGCCACCTCCGGCCCGAACGGGATGTACATGTTCCTCGTGAATCCGGGCAACTACAAAATAACCTTTACCACGCCCGGCGGCTTCCTACCCAGCCCGGCCAATCAGGGCAGCGACGACTCACTCGACAGCGACCCCAACCCACTGACGGGGATGACGCCCACCTTCACGCTAGCCGGCAGTGAAATCAATCTGACGATAGATGCAGGGTACTATCCTGCACCGCCGTGCGAGAACGTGACCGTGCCTGGCACCATCTGCTGCGACCAGACCCTTTGCGGCCCCGGCAACATACCGGCCCCGCTCATGCAAACCGCACCACCGCTCGGCGGTATTGGGGCACTGGAGTTCATGTGGATGTACACCACCGTGCCCGGCCCGTTTGACCCCAACGGCTGGACGCTTGCCCCGAACAGCAACACCCCAGACTATGCACCCGGCCCGATATACCAAACCACCTATTTCATCCGCTGCGTGCGCCGTGAAAACTGCATCGAGTTTCTCGAATCCAACATCGTGACCATCACGGTGGACACGGTGGCCGTGGCACAGATCACTGGCCCGGAGGGTGGTTGCGTCAACGATCCACTGATGTACACTGCATACAACAATGGCCCCGGTGCTACTTACCTGTGGAATTTCGGCGACGGCGTACCGGCCACTTCCACGGCGCAATCCGTGTCGGTGACGTGGAGCACGTTTGGCCTGAAAACGGTGACGCTCACCGTCACCCGCAACGGCTGTACTTCCACCGCCGTGCTGCTGGTTTACATCACCAACCTGCCCACTTTCTGTGGCAATGCGCTGATCATCGAAGCCGAGGCCGTGAACCAGACCACCGTTGCCCTGAATTGGTTTTATGAAAAACCCTTTGGCGCAACCCATGATTTCCAAGTGGAATGGTCGTCGGACGGCAGCGGGTTTGTGCCGGTCGGTACGGAAATACGGGCGGAGGAAATGGGCGACTTCCTGCATTATACGGCCACACATGACGGGGCCGTGCGGGGCTGGAATTATTATCGGGTGAAACTGGAGGACGGCTCCGGGAATGCCCTCCTATCCAACGTTGCAGTCGTGACGATGGCCGGGGATTTCAAGTTCGTCCACGTGTATCCCAATCCTTTCACCGACAAACTGACCGTGGAGGTGATAGAGCGTTTTGGTGAAATGCCCATCTCGCTGGAACTGGTGAGCGTGGAAGGCCGCCTGCTCGAATCCTATTTGGCCCCCGCCCAGGGTTTCATCATGGAAATACCCACTGCCCATTTGCCCGGCGGCATGTATTTCCTGTTCGTGAAATACGACGGCAAGCCGCAGAAGATTTTCAAATTGGCGAAGCGGTGAGGCTAGGTTGTTTGTTGTTCGTTGTTGGTTGGGCGCTGCTTTGGTCATGGGGGGGGGGTAGGCACACACCTCCGACCTCCCGAAGCAAGTTCGGGACAGGCTCTAAAGGGTCGCAGCCAGAAGTGCCGATGGTTTGTCGTTGCTGCAAAGCGCTCCTTACAAGGGAACTGCTGCGTCATGGAGGAGGCCATGCCGGGCCAACCGCACCAGCCCAACGGGACGGCCAACACGACGTAGCGGAGCCTGCCCCGGTTCATCGGGGTTCCCTGGAGGGAATGACAAAGGCTGGGAAAACATCGAAAAAAAAGACCCGCTCCGTTGGCAAGGCCGGAAAGCTGGCGACTTGGCAGGGAACCCACTATTTTGAAGAATTTACACAATGGATTCGCCGTTCAAGTCCGTTGTCAGTACCTCGCTCATGTAGTCGAGAAAAGGGCGCATGGCTTCAAAGGTCAGCCTTGTCTGAGATAGAAAATCTTCGGAGGTCACTTCCGAGTCCGAGAAATCACGGACGACGACGAAGTTCTTCTTGCGGATGAGATCGAGGGCGGGGCTGGCCTTGTCGTAGCCTTTAGGTGCGGTTTTCAAGGCTTCGCCGTAAAAGTTGCCGAAATAACGGATGAAGTCGGGATGGGCCATGATCTGCCGGATGGGGCGGTCGTCCCGGGCAAATTCATCCCGGATGCGCTTTAGGTCATGTGGTTCGGGCTGCCAGAAACCGCCACCTGCAAACGAAGCGCCGGGTTCGATGTGGAGGTAATAGCTGCCCCGGCGCAGTTTGGTCGCACGGGTGAATCCGGTGCCGAAGTTGTTCTTGTAGGGCGATTTGTCTTTGGAGAAACGCACGTCCCGGTAAATGCGGAAAACCTTGCTGCCTTCCAGCACATCGGTGGCACCGAGTGCTTTTTCAACTTCACCGGCAAATTGAAGCATGTTTTGATGGGCTGCTTCATAGCGGGCTTTGTTGGCCAGGAACCAGTCCCGGTTGTTGTTTTCAGAGAGATCACAAAGGAATTGGAGGGTGTCGGGCAGGATAGTCATCGTTCGTTTTTTCCGGCAAAAGTAAACGCTCGGTGCGGAACTTAAAATGGATAGCCCCGTTCAAGCTACCTTTGCGAGCAAAGCGAACGTGAACCATGATAAACCGGATATTCAAACCGCTCCTGGAGGCACTGCCCGAAAACAACAGACTGGAGCGGATATGGGTGTTGGCAAAGACGGACTTCCTGAAGCGGTACTATGGATCGTTTTTGGGCGTGATGTGGGCCTTGCTGAATCCGCTCTTTCAGCTTGCCGTCTATTATTCGGTGTTCACGCTGGTTTTCAACAGCAAGCAGGAAAACTTCGCCCTGTTTCTGTTTCTGGGGCTGGTGCTGGAAATGTTTTATGCTGAAACCAGTTCGGCAGGGTTAAATGTCATCCAAAGCAAGCGGCATGTGCTGGAAAACATCAAAATCAAGTGGATTGACGTTTATTACAGTACCACGCTCAGCACCTTTTTCGCTTTTCTTTTCAATTTCTCCATCTATTTTGTGATAAGTTTTTTCATGGACGTGACCATCGGCCCGGAAGCCGGATACGTCGTGCCGCTGCTCGTATTGAACCTGCTTTTGTTCGGCTTTGCCCTCCAGCTTTTGCTTTCCACCATACAAATATACCTGCGCGACATCGTGCATCTTTGGGACATGATAAAAATGATGATCCTCTGGCTGAGCGGCATATTTTACCCCATTGACCCCACACCGGGTTCCGACACGGCTGCGCTGGCCTACCTCACGCCTTTGGCCGGCATTGCCTACAATGCCCGGCAGGTGCTGATGTACGGTGAAGAGGCGAACTGGTCCCTGATAGCTTACGACCTGGCCTACACGCTCGTGTTGCTGGCCGTTGCCTTGATTGTTTTTTCTAAATTTGTGCGAAAGGCGCTCGAAAAAATATAGGAACGATGAAAGACATAGCCATCCGGCTGGAAAATATCGGCAAGACCTTCACGGTATATGAAAAGACGACCGACTCGATCCGGGAGCGTTTTTTCAACATTTTCCAGGCCAACCACAGGCGGAAAATCGAGGCACTGAAAAACGTCAATCTCGAAATAGAGCGGGGCGAGTTCTTCGGAATCGTGGGCAGGAATGGCAGCGGCAAGTCCACGCTCCTGAAAATCATACTCGGAGCCTTGCAACCCGACCCTGGCGGGGCCGTTGAAGTGAACGGGCGGATCATCCGCCTCGCACTGGGCATGGGCTTCGACCCCGAACTCTCGGCCCGCAACAATGTCTATTTGAATGCCTCCCTGCTGGGGCTGAGTTTCAAGCAGATAGGCCAAAAATTCCGGGAGATCATCGAGTTTGCCGAGTTGGAGCAATTCGTGGATACGAAAATCAAATTCTACTCCTCCGGCATGTACAGCCGTTTGGCCTTTTCCATCGCCGTTCATGCCGAGGCAGACATATTCTTGATGGATGAGTTTTTTGGGGGGGTTGGGGATAGTCGTTTTAAGGAAAAATCAGAAAAAGTCTTTGAAGAATCGCTGGTGAAAGGCCGAACCATCGTGCATGTGGGGCACAATCTGGAGATGATAAAAAAACATTGTGACCGTGTACTGGTGCTCAACTACGGCAATCCTGTCGGTATTGGAAAACCGGAGGAGATGATACGGGAGTACAAACAAATCATGCAACATCCATGAGCAAAAAAATAGTTTTCATATTAGGCATGCACCGCAGCGGCACCTCGGCAATGGCCGGCTGTATGCACCTGTGCGGCATATCGGGCGGCGGTGATTATCTTGCCCCTTCCCACGAAAACAAAAAGGGTTATTTTGAAAACCAGCGAGCTGTTGAAATCAATGACAATATACTAAGTGAATTGGGTCTTGCCTGGGACAGCTCTTTCAGTTTGCCCGAATATTGGATGAACGATAGCATGATGCAAAAACACGCATCTGCCATTCGCCATTTCCTCACGCTTGCGCTGGCAAACAACAAGGTTCTCTTCCTCAAAGACCCACGGCTGTGTTACCTGCTGCCGCTATGGCAAACGGTGGCAAATGATTTGGGGGTTGCTTCGCAATATGTTATTATGCTCCGGCACTATGAGGAAATATATCGCTCTTTGCAGAGCCGGAACGAAATGGCCCAAAACAAGGCATTGACATTATGGATCAACCACATTTTATTGGCAGAAAAATACACGAGGGGACATCAGCGCATCTTCGTAAAATACAATGACCTGCTGCGTTCGCCCGCTCTCCTTATCGAAAACATCTTACGCACATTCCAACTGCTTCCCGAACATAAAGATTGGGAAAATAAAAAAACAGGTATAGCCGATTTTATTGATAAAAAACTAAAAAACCAGCAAGTACTGGATACAGAAGATACCAAAGGGCTGGCCACTTATTCTGCCTTGCCGGGTTATTTCAATGCACTTGCAAAATCAGGTGAAAGCCCTGAAATACTGACCCAAATTGACAATTTGAGGGAAGATTTCCTGTTCAATCTGCGCTTTTTTGCACAGGACACCAAATATGCCCACCATGCCACCCTGATGATTGCGGAGCATGAACAAGCAAGGATGGTAACGCCATTGAAAATCCCCGTTTATGAAGGATTGACTGGATTGGTTTTCAATGTGTCGAATATTACCATGCAAGACTGGAAGGCACAAATATTCCCCACCAACGAATTGTGCCATGTAACTCTCCACTCCATTACCATCCGGTATGCCGACGGAAGCCATGATACCCAGTCCGATTTTGAAAAACAGGTTATATTGGAACATGGCAATCATTATTTTTTTGGTGAAAAAGACCATATTACCGTAGCTCCACGTTCCGACAAAAAAGCCATTAGTATTGAAGTAGAATTACACTACCTGCACCTTGGCAAAATAGCGCTGCAAAGTATGGCAAAAACCGCCCTGGATGTGAAAGCGTGGTTTTATGCACAAATGAACGAACAGGAAACAGCCTTTGCGCAACGTATAGAGGAGTTGTCGAACATTGTGAAATCAAAGGATTTTCAAATAGTAGAAGCGTCTGCAAGATCAGAAGAACTAAAGAAAGCTTTTGTCGAGTACCGCAACGAGGCCATCGGCAAAGTCCAGGCGTTGGAGGTGGAAATCAGGCAAATAACCCAAGCACTGGCATCGAAGGAAACCACAGTTTCCAATATGGCTTCAATCATTGATAAACTGAACGATAAAATCCTTCAACTAGAAAAAGTTGGCGAGGAATTGCGGCTGAGAACAAACGATAAAATTCATCAACTTGAAAAAACAATCGAGGAATTTCGTCAAAAAGCCGAAGCCGGCAGACGGGAAATTGAAGGCTACAAAAGCAGTTTGAGAAAAAAGGATGAACTTGTATGGGAAACTTATGCTAAAAGCCAAAAGGTGGAACAGGATTACCACCAATCTCTCCGGTATATCGAGGACATAAAAAATTCCATTAGCTATAAGTTGGGATGGTTATTTACTTCGCCTTTCCGATTAATATATGACTTGTTTTTTGCGAAGCCCATCAACGAAACGAAGTTATGGCTTGCCTGGCAATTTGTACTGACGGGAATCAGGATGCCTGGCAGGATGTTATCGCATATCAATGCAAAGAATATTGGAACGTTGCGGAAAGCCCTCAGAAACGAAAGCCCACGAGAGATAGCCGGCAACTTGTTGAAGTTGCTGGCAGGAACGAACCGCTATGAAAACACCTCTCCCAAAGAATCGCAGCCATTGCCACCTCCACCAACCAGGGCTATCGTGAAAAGTGTAGTCCCTGCGCAGCAAAACGGGTTTGAACCTCGCAGGGATTCATGGCCAGCGCCCCTATCCACCAAAAGAATCGTGTTGTTTTCGTCCCCCAATCTTCCCGATTTCGACAGCTCCAGCGGGGGCAAACGGGCTACCCGTATGCTTGGTTTGCTGGCAGAAGAATGTGATGTATATGCTTTCTCGTTAGGTTCAAAGCCTGAAAAATATATTCGGCACCTGGAGTCATTGGGCGTGAGGGTCTTCAGGGGCAATGATTTCCAAGAGGTCAAGGAAATATTGCCGAGAGTGGATGTACTGATATTTTCCTTTTTCTATACTTATTTCGATTGCGGTGCATTTGTGTCCCTTTATCCCAATGCAATAGTCATTGTTGACTCTGTGGATGTACATTGGGTGCGCCATGAGCGATCACGGGGATTGTGGCCAGAATTGACCGACGATATAATTCGCAAAAAGAAAAAGTTGGAGATTGAGGTTTACGAAAAGGCCCATGTTGTTTGGGCCGTCACCCAACAGGACAAAGAGGCCATTCTGACGGAAGTACCTGATGCGGATGTTCGCATCGTTTCCAATATTCACAGCCCCCTAGTCGCTGAATACCGTGACCCAGGCAACAACAATATGCTCTTTATGGGCGGCTTTGCCCATTATCCCAATATAATAGCCGCCAAAGAACTGGCACTGAACGTACTCCCCAAAATCCGTGCAGCGGTTGACAATGCTAAATTGCTGATAGCAGGAGCCAATGCACCACAGGACATCGTGGATTTGGGCAATTTGCCCGGCGTGGAATTTCTTGGGTTCGTTGAGGACAGCCAACTATCGGAACTTTATCGCAACGCTTTCCTAACGCTGGCTCCGTTGCAGGTCGGTGCAGGCATAAAAGGCAAGATTTGCGAGGCCATATCGTACAAATTGCCCGTTGTCACCAATTCAATCGGCAATGAAGGCATCGGGCTTGTGAGCGGTCAAAGCGGCATCATCTCTGACGACCATGATGAACTTGTGGCATTGACCATAAAAGCGCTGAACCGGGAATATGACTTACATGAAATAACACATCGAGCGCAAAAGTGCCTCGAAAAGTTGGTTGGCCCCAATGTGGTGAAAAAAAATATGCTCGACAGCCTTTTCCCTCAAGAAGTTTCCATCTGCATTGTTACCTGGAACAGACAAAAATTGTTACAACGTTGCATCGAGTCCATAGAGAATCATACGCAAGGCATCCGGCACCGTATATTGGTTTACTCCAATGGATGTACGGATGGAACGAGGGAATACTTGACTGCCGCTGCTAAAATCAACACTAATATAGTACCTATCCTCTCCGATACCAATGATGTATTTGTGATACCCAACAACCGTATGATGCAACTATTCCCAAATAATGATGTGGTCTTATTAAACAACGACACGTATGTAACGGAGGGATGGCTCTCTGCACTACGGGATGCCGCATACAGTTCGTCCGATATTGGAATTGCGGGTGCCAAATTGCTTTATCCCGATGGGAAACTTCAAGAATTTGGCTCTGAACTTTACAGCAATGGCACTGGCAGGAACATCGGTAAGGGAGACAACCCGAACAAAGAAATATACCAACATCCGAAATTCGCTGGTTATGTTTCGGGTTGCGTATTCTATATCAAGCGGGATACCATACAAAAAATCGGCATGTTCGACGAAGCCTTTCATCCCTGTTATTGCGAAGACAGCGATTACTGCTATACTGCCTGGGAAAATGGCATCGCTACTATCGTGACCCCGGATTGCGTGGTATATCACGATGAGGGAGGCACTTCCGGCACAGACGTAAACAAGGGATTCAAAGCGTACCAGCAGGTTAATTTTGAGAAGTTCTTGAATAAACATGGAGGGCGCTTGGATGAAATTACCTCGAAAATAAAGATGAAAAATTTATCCTTGCAGGCAGAGGCTGTAGGATAAGAACAATCACAAGGTTTGCCATCATAGGTGTAAAAGAACAATTCATGCAATCGGATTACGAAAAGAAACTGACCGAAGAGATCAACCGCTACAAAGACGTAGCAGATATACATCAGTTGCCCGATATTTTCCATTATTGGTCCAACAAATATCTGGCCCCGATGATACGCTCCTATGGGTTTTACAGCATCAATGAAATATATGTCCATTACATGCAGGAGGCTTGCCAACGGCTTTACGGCAAGACAATGCGATTCGTCAGCATCGGGGCCGGCAATTGCGAACTGGAGGTGGACTTGGCCATGCGGCTAAGCTCATCCGGCGTGAAAAATTTCGTGTTTGAATGTCTTGATATCAATCCCGATATGCTTCAACGAGGACAGCAATTAGCCACTGAAAAAAAGGTTGAAAATTGCATGGAGTTTCTGGCCGTTGACCTGAATTACTGGAATGTGCAGACCCCTTATGATGTTATTATAGCGGCCCAATGTTTACATCATTTTGTTGAATTGGAAACAATTTTCGACAAAATATACCAGTATCTTGCCCCAACGGGATATTTCATCACGCACGATATGATTGGCCGAAATGGTCACATGCGGTGGCCCGAAACACTGGAACTGGTCAATCAATTCTGGGCAGAACTGCCCGACCGCTACAAATTCAACCACCAACTGCAAAGGCACGAACCTCAATTCATGGACTGGGACTGTTCGGTGGAAGGTTTTGAAGGAATAAGGGCACAGGATATCTTGCCCCTGCTCAATCAAAAATTTCACTTTGAATTTTTTCTTTATTGGGGTGGTGTGATTGACATATTCGTTGATCGCAGTTTTGGTCATAATTTTGATGCAAAATCCCAACATGACCGTAATTTCATTGATAAAGTACAACGAGTGAACTTCGAGAAGATATTATCGGGAGTGGTTAAACCTACCCAAATGATTGCGGCAATGTCCAAAGTGAATATTTCCCGAAAATTATTCTGGTACGGGCTAACGCCTGACTTTTGCACAAGGAAACCGAACTGATTTCTTAAAATTGAAAAGAATGAGTATTCAAGAATTGGCAGCCAAATACCCCCAGGTTAAAGAATTGATGGATAGGGTAAAAGCCTATGAAACAAACGACTCCTTCCCCCCAGGGCATTTCTATTCTGCGGTTTTTTCTATCGAAGAATTAAAAACGAGGGAAGATAAAATATGGAAGGGCCTGGACAACCCCACGGTTGCTGGAATTGACATGAATGCTGATGGGCAAAAGGAATTGGTGGCATCTTTTGAAAAATACTACCCAGAAATGCCTTTCGATAAAAACCTGCCAGGGTTGCGCTATGCTTTTCAGAATGATTTTTATTCCTATACAGATGGCATTACGCTGTATTCAATGATTAGGCATTTCAAGCCGAGGCGGATTGTTGAGGTAGGTTCAGGCCATTCGTCGGCGCTTATGCTTGATACGAAGGAGCATTTTCGATTGGACACCGAGCTTGTTTTTATCGAGCCGTTTCCTGACAGACTAAACTCCCTTCTCCGAAATACCGACCGGCATGAATGTCGGGTTGTGGTAAGTCCGGTGCAGGATGTTGACCCTTCCTTTTTTTCGGATTTGGAGAAAAACGACATCCTGTTCATTGACTCCTCGCATGTTGTCAAAACGGGCAGTGACTTGCATTATCTGCTTTTTGAAGTAATACCCGCTTTACAAAAAGGAGTGCTCATACATTTTCACGATGTATTTTATCCTTTTGAGTACCCCAAGCGTTGGGTTCTTGAGGGCAGAAACTGGAACGAAGATTATTTTCTTCGCGCTTTTTTGATGTACAACAACGCATTTAAAATTCTATTTTTTGCCCATTACCTTCATGCACACCATGGCAATATTTTTTCCAACATGCCTTTGTGTTACAAAAATGGAGGAGGAAATATTTGGTTGGAAAAATTGGTGTAATAGGGAGGTTGTTATTACTTATAAACGATAATGCTGCAATGAATCAATTCATAAACGCACAATACCTGCAAAATACACAGGCGCTACATGAACAGTTTGTAAATGCATGGCCATTCAAACATGTTTTTATGGAAAATTTCCTGGAACCGGCTTTTTTACAATCCGTCCGAAGGGAGTTTCCCAAACCGCCTGAACTTCTGGAAAACGAGTTTGGAATTGTCACGGCAAAACATGCCGTCCCTAATATCAGGGATATTGGGCCTGTTTTTCAGGCATGGGATGACTTGTTGAAATCAGAAGCATTTATCGCCTGGGTTTCTGCCGTAACAGGAATCGAAGGCCTGATTTATGACCCTGAATATCACGGAGCCGGAACCCACAACAATATGCACGGCCAAAGCATGGACGTGCATATTGATTTTAACTTTCACAGGACTACAGGATATCACCGTCGGCTCAACCTGATTGTATATATCACCGAAGAGTGGGAAGAAGCATGGGGCGGCTCCATCGAGTTTCACAATGACCCCTGGGAACCAGAAGTAGATCGATGGGTGAGTTTTCCGTGTTTTGGAAACAATGCCGTCTTTTTTGAGACCAATGAAATATCATGGCATGGTTTCAGTGAAATACGACTCCCGGAGGACAAGCGCCACTTGTCGAGAAAATCACTGACAGTATATTACTATTCCAAAGAACGCCCCGCCGAAGAAATAGGAACTCGCCACCAAACGATATATGTTCCTAACCCTCTGCCTGCTTCCATACAACCGGGCAAAGTTATTTCCGAGGATGAGCATTATAGTTTGTTAAAGAATTTTGCAAAAAGAAACCAGTATTTGCAGGCCATGTACGACAGAGAGGCCGCACAGATGCAAGTCATTGATAATCAAAAACACCTCCTTAATTTATATGATGAGGCATTTAGAATACCAATAATCGGATTTGTCAAACAAATAGGGAGGGTGAGCGGCATTTTGCCCAATCTTACCGTTAATGCCAATTTGATATTGGAGATGGAAGCTGTAAAAACCATCCAATCATTCACACTGGAGGGGTTTGTTCCAGATTTCGTAAATGGGGGTAACAATACCCTGCAAATAGAATTGGATGATCAACTGGCGAAAATGGTTTCAGTAAACGGCCATTTCAACATACAAGTGGCAATTCAAAAGAAAAAAGGAGACATATTCCAACTCAAGATCATACCAACCTCTTTGGTATCTCCCCTGGAAATGGGCCTCAACGATGATCCAACGACCTTTGGTTTTGTATTTATTGGGTTGACATTCGACTAAAGTATTTCCAAACAATTGAGGATGAATCAGGAATATGCAAAAAGGTACGAGGAAGAGATAAACAGGTACAAAAATGTCCTGAACATCCATGAATTGCCAGATATATTTTATTATTGGTCGAACAAGTATCTGGCCCCCATTTACAGATCTTATGGGTTCCAAAATATTCGAAGCATTTACGTCCACTTTATGCGAGAGGCTTGCCGGATGCAACCGGGAAAAATCCTGCGCTTTGTAAGTATAGGAGCAGGTAATTGCCAACTCGAAGTGTTATTGGCCCATAAACTGCTCACAACAGGCAAAAAGAACTTCGTATTGGAGTGTCTCGATATCAATCCCGACATGCTCGAAAGGGGGGCACAAAAGGCCGCAGAAAAAGGGGTGGAAGATTTCATGGAGTTTAGGGCCACCGACCTGAATATGTGGGAGGTTCAAAACCAGTACGATATTATTCTGGCCATCCAATGCCTCCATCATTTTGTCGAATTGGAAAATATCTTTGATAAGATATACAAGTATCTTTCACCGACGGGATATTTCATAACCCACGATATGATTGGCCGAAATGGACATCAGCGTTGGCCGGAGACACTCGATGTGGTGAATCACTTTTGGAATATGCTGCCCGATAAGTACAAATACAACCACCAATTGCACCGACTGGAAAAAGAATTTATGGATTGGGATTGCTCGGTGGAGGGTTTTGAAGGCATTCGCTCTCAGGACATTTTGCCTTTGTTGGTTAACAAATTTCACTTCCATTTCTTCCTCCATTGGGGCGGTGCAATTGATGTGTTTATTGACCGTAGTTTCGGGCCAAACTTTGACCCCAATTCAGCATGGGACTGCCAGTTTATTGATAGTGTACATGCACTGGATTTTGATAAAACCCTTGCAGGTATCGTCAAACCAACACAAATGATTGCTGCCATGTCCAAATCTGACTTGGGGAACCCCAAACAATATTGGTATGGCTTGTCACCGGAATTTTGCGTTAGGCATCCAGTTTCGTAAAATCACGATTTCATCATGGCTTCTGTCTTCAAGGTTTCATTTGTCGTTGACCAAAACCCTGTCCATTATTACCAGGCGGAACTGCTTTTGTTCTCGCTCGAACATTTTGCAATGCAAAAAAAAGAAGATATTGTAGTGCATTGTACGAGCAGGGTGGACGCATACTTCCTTGATTTTTTGAGGGTTAGAGGGCTTTCATTTCAGATGATTGAGCCTTTTCTGGACGGTAAATATTGTAACAAAGTTCGTCAACTTGATACGTTCTGCCAACAGCATGACATGGATGGCGTGTTCCTGTTGGACACCGATGTTTTCGTATTAGAACCCTTGTCACCTGCCCATAGCGATGTTTTTTGTGGAAAAATCGTTGATGCGGAAAATCCCCCGCTTAGGGTCATAAAAAACATATTCAGCGCCGCAGGCTTGCAGCACGATCGTGAGATGGAGGCTGATTGGGCAGGTACAACCTTCGCATCCAATTTTAACGGGGGGTACTATTTTATTCCACGAAAATATATAGCGGCCGTATCGGAGGGGTGGAAAAAGTGGGCTGCTTGGCTGTACGAAAAACCGGCATTGTTCGACTCTCCTGCCCAAGCAATCCACACCGATCAAGTGGCGATGTCCATGGCGATATGCGAGGCGCAAATTGAATATGAAAATATAGCCTCAAATTTCAATTGTCCCACACATGCGCCGAACAATCAAAAATATTTCGACCCGCTCAAGCCGGTAGCCCTGCTCCACTACCACGGAGCTGCCAATACCTTTGGGCTGCTGGATAAAACCATGGCCAGCAACAAAACTGTCGAACTGGCTGTGGATAAAGCAAACACTGCCATTGCTGAACGTGCTTCTTTTTGTTTTTATGAAGGATACAGGAAGGCTTTGGTGCAACCGGTGTTGTTCACGGAAAAAACCAGTTATGTTCGTTCCGTTTTATCTGCTTTGGCCCGAAAATTCGACAAAAAACCTCGACTGATATTACATGCTGGAACCTCAAAAACCGGTTCGACCAGTTTGCAGTTCTTTTTGGAAAGGCGTTACTATGAATTGATGAAATCGGGTTATTTATATCCCAGGGTTTACATGAATAATACTTTTGATCCAAAGCATCAATGGATAATGCGGTCACTTCTAACTACGGATGAGGAAATGTGGATAGAAAATTTCAGAGCTGCTTTTTTTCAAATGCAGGACAATACACACACCATCATTTTATCTACCGAAGGTATTCATAATCACTGGAATGATTTTACGCAGGAGGCAAAATCCTTTTTGTCTGTTTTGTCTGAGGTTTTTGAGGTGCAGCTATGGGCATGGTTCAGGGAGCCTGTTTCCTATATGCACAGCTTTTACCGGCAAAATTTGAAAAATCCGAAAAACGATGTGTCTTGTTATGGCAGGGATATGTCTTTTTTTGAAATGCTTAGCGATGAATGGTTCTTGAAACACCTCGACTACCTTGGTTTCATTTATGATGTCGAAGCGATCTTTAAAGGCAATGTTTCCGTTTTCCAATTTGATGGCGACATCGTTTCCGAAGTGGGGAAACGGTTTGGTTTAAACACTGACACAGAAGTTAAAACCAGGGAAAATGTTGGCATAAGTGGTACTGGTATTGATATGCTGAGGATTATTAACAGGTTCCCGTTGGATGTCAGGGAAAAAGAACATGTCGTTTACCTTTTAGCGCAAATAGAAGGTATCCTGAAAAATCACCCGCAACCAAAGGGGGATATCAGCGAAGCCGCCGCTATCATCAATCAGACAACGGCGCTCCAGAAACCAGTTTTGACATCTAAATATGGAATGAAAGGTTGGTAGTAAGAAATTCGCACAAAAAAAGCCTCCTCTTGATGCAAGAGGAGGCTTTTTTTTGAATTGAATGTTATCATCAATTCCCAACCAAGATCATCTTTTTCGTATCAATCACACGACCATCAATGACGAGGCTATAGACGTACTCACCGGCAGCCAGTTCTTTAGCCCGGATGTTGACGATACCGGGGCCAGCCTCCTGCGGAAGGTTGACTTTGCGGATAACTGCTCCCTGCATGTTCGTGATTTGAAGGAAAGCGTTGCTGAAAGTAGCCCTCGGAAGCACATACTCAATTGATGTATTTTCCGAGAACGGGTTGGGAGCGTTTTGCTTCAACAGCGCAGCATCCGTACCTTCCAACGTCACATTGGTGATGGCAGTGCCGCCGTTGGGGTTGGTAACAGTACCTCCAGTGGAGGTAAGCATCCGCTCGATCCTTTCCAGCCTTGCTTCGAGTTCCTCGATTTTTTCATCCCGGTCAGCTATCATGTTCTGCTGTTCCTTGATGGCATTGATGAGCATATAAGTAACAGCCGTACCGTCATAAGTAAGGATGGAGGAAGGCATGTTTGGAATTGGTGCATCGCCAATCTGAGTTTTCACTTCCTTCTCCTCAATGGTATAGGGAGCGATTTTTTGCATGTCTTGGGCAATGATGCCTACATATTCCTTCTTAGAGTCAAATCCAGTACCGTCCATATAGCTGAAAAAGACAGGTTCAATCTTCATGATTTGGTCCAGACCATCATTGAAAGCCCGGACATTTTGCTTGATACGCCTGTCGGATGGTGTCGCCCAGGAACCACCGCCCGGTTTAGAGGCATTTCCAGTGATCAGGTTAAGTTCGTGGGTGATGCCACCGCTAGCGCCTAACGTATTCATCCTGATATTACCATCTTGATCAATGCGCATGCGCTCGGTACCGCTAAGGGTGGTTCGGGTAGCCCCAGTCATGAAGCCTATGATGGTAGCTGCATACTGTGCTCCTGCTCCACCACCGAAAAGCACTTGATTATTGTTCAGATCGGATTGAGCTGTAAAAAAATTGAAATGGGTATTCGTATTATCGTAGTGACGCATCTGGAAGTTCGACTGCTTATCTGCGGGATAATTGACATTGTTTGTCACCATCATTACCCCAACTACTTCGAGTTTACGGATTGGATCGGAGATACCTATACCTACCCTTCCCATTGCATCAACTTTCAACTGTGCAAACGCAGATGCGCTGAGTAAGATAGAGAGTGTGGTTGTCAGAAAAATAAGTCTTTTTGCTTTCATGATGTGAAGGTTTAAAAAAGATGAATGGATGTCTTTGCAAGCAGGTTTAATGAGCATTGTACAAAGGTAGAGGAATTGTAGGTATAACCTACAATTTGCTGAAAAAACTTTTTGCGCAAGAGAATTTCTTTTTTTCGGTCAGGTCAGGCAATCTGTTTGCGGCTGGACGAGTTGCTCAAAATTAAAGCAAACGCTTGAAAATTTCGCTGCTTTACCGTGTGTCAAACCCGGTGATCTCCAAATCCCGGCCAGTTGCGATCCCGCTCCGCTATGAGGGCTTTGTCAAGGTCGAAGCCCCAGTCAATGCCCAGTTTCGGGCAATCGGGGCGGATGCCTGCCTCGGCGGATTTCACGTAAAAGTTGTCGCACTTGTAAAAGAACACCGCCGATTCGCTGAGCACGACGTAGCCGTGCGCAAAGCCGCGAGGGATGAACAATTGTACCCTGTTTTCCCCGCTCAGGATGCAACTGTAAGACTGCCCAAAAGTGGGCGACGTTTGCCGGATGTCCACCACTACGTCTAGCACTTCGCCCTGCAACACGCGCACGAGTTTGGCCTGTGCGTGTTCCCCAACCTGGTAGTGCAGCCCGCGCAATACGCCCCGAGGGGAAAAAGCCTGGTTGTCCTGCACAAATTGCACCTCGATCCCCGCTTCCTCCCGGAACGTGTTGGCGTTGTAACTTTCATAAAAATGGCCCCGGTCGTCGCCGAAAACCCTGGGTTCGAAGCAGACAAGGCCAGGTATGTACGTGTTGAAAAACGGCATTTTCGTTTAAGTTTTTTTGAGATGTTTCAAAACACAATTGACATATTGGTTAAACACATAAGACACATAAGAACACATAGCTTGTCATCCGCCTACGGCGGAACTATGTGTCCTTATGTGCCTTATGTGCTTGAAAAAAGTATCAACTACTTCTTCTTGTTTATGAAACACCCCGTTTTTTTTTTTTGTTAATTGTTCTTGAACGTCGTCATGGGTTGAGGGTTGCCTGTAACGGGAATAATTGTGCCATGGCGCTTCCTTACCTGATCTCCACGATCTCGACCCTACGCTCCCTGGATGCACCGGTGCTGTAGATGGAGTTTCGCTCGTCGTCCAGGTCGTCGCTGATATTGGATGGCGCTTTGGTCTCTCCAAAGGGGGCTTCCGACATGACGAGTTTGCCGTGTTTGATGTAGGAACTGAAGATGCCGTTCCGGTAAGTTTCGAAGTGGTTGCGCAGGCTGCTGATGCGGCGCTGGGCGAGGCGGTCGTTGTAGTCCGTCTTTGCACGGGGGCTGGTGTATCCTTTAATCACGATTTCCACGCGGTCGCCGCTTTCGAGGCGCTTGCGCAGTATTTCGCTGAAAAGCAGGAGGTGATCGTGCCCTTTTTTCACCTCGCTTTCAAAAAAGCCCTCTATTTCAAGGGCTGCCTCATCGGCATCGTCCTCCTTGAGCGGCTTGGTGTATTGCTCGATGAAGTCGGATTTGCGGTCGAAATACTTATAGTAGGTCGTCAGGTAAGGCTTCTTGGTCGTGGTGCGGGTGGTGCGTTTGTCCGGCTCGTCGTTGTCGAAGAAGAGGGCGAGTGGCAGGAAGTCTTCCAGGGTTTCGGGCACTTTGGGCAGTGAAGGCTCCGGGTCGGTCGTGGTGACGGGCGGCCTGGGCAATCCGGTCGTGTCCGTTGGCAGTTCTTCGTAGCGCACGCTGTAAATGTCGTAGCAACAGGCCTTGTTGGAGGGATCGAGGAATTGCGTACCGGGGCGGTTGGAAGAGAAAAAGCCCTTTTTCCCATCTCCGGAGAGGGAATAATAGAGGTCGTGGTAACTGGAGTTGAGGGGTCTGCCCGGATTTGCGATGCGCCCCCAATCGGGCAACCGGGCGATGCTGAAAATATCGTAGCCGCCAAGCGAGGGTTGATGCCCGTCCGAACTGAAATAAAGGGTCTGTGCAGCGCTGTGGAAGAAAGGCGAAATGTCGTTTTCCGGGGTGTTGACGGCCTCCAGGTTTTTCGGTTCGAGGAACTTGTCCTTTTCCAGCACGCAGTACCAGATGTCGAGTTTGCCCTTGCCCCCGTTGCGGTCGGAGACGAAGTACAACACCTCCTTCTGTTCTATCGAGTCGAAGCCAATGGCCGGGTGGGTGGCGGTGTATCCCTTTTTATTGATGCTTTCGGGCAGTTTCACGGCTTTCTTTTCCCATCGGCCACGTTTGTCTTTTTTCCTGAAATAAATCTCGCAGCGGATGTCCGAAGTATTCACGTACTCGCAGATGGTGAAGTAAATCCGTTCGCCGTCCACGCTGAACGCCGTGTGGGCCGTGTGTTTTTTTTCTATGTTGAAACCGCCGGGAATGAGCCTTCCTTTGGCCTGGTTTTCCGACAGGAGCACTTTGGCCAGTTTTCGTTCCGGCAAGCGTTTGTCTCCCTGAAAATCATAGCGGTAGGAAGAATAGTAAAGTTCCTCTCCCAATTGCACGGCACCAAACTCGGAATAGGGCGTGTTGATTTTTTTGTCCAAATGCTCCACCTGCACGATTTTGTCTTGCGGGGGTAGGTTGTTTTTGGCCCAGCGGCAGCTTTCCAGTTCCTTTTTTGCCCATTGGCCGTAGTAGTCGTCTTGCCCGTTGTTTTTGATAAAATCCTCGAACACCTCTATAGCTTGGTCGTATTTGCCAAGCGTTTTTTTCACCTGCCCCAACCAAAAAGCAGCAAACGGGAATTGGGCGGAATGTTTGCTCGTCCACACTTTAGTATAATATGATTCTGCCTCTTCATAGACATTGAATTGGCGGGCAACCTCGGCATATTTGTACCACAGCCCCGTTTCTTCGGGTTTGAGTTCCATCGCATCTCGGAAATGAGCGAAAGCGGCGTAGTAATCTCTTGCGGCGAAGGCTTTATCGCCTGCCTTTTCATAAGCCCTTGCCGATTGCGCCATTGCGCCGTTGTGCAAGGCAAGCAGCAAAAAGAGCAGTATTGTCAGGGCTTGCAAGGCCAGTCTTACGAAGATTTTCATGTATCCTGTTTTGAGATCGAAGGAAAAATAAAATGACCATTTTATTTTTATCAAACCTCTTTCGACATGGGTTTTGAGCTTCAAAATGTCAATTTATTTTTTCACCGTTCCTTGCTGTGATTTACTGGATTTGAATGGGGAAAAGCCATTTATTCAACGCCCGAAAATAGGCAAATAACCCAATCCCGCAACCGAAACAGTTGACAAATTCAACTATTCAAGGGCTAATCGCTTGATTTTCAAAGTAAAATATCCAAGCATGGCCTTCAATCCACGAACGATTCAAAGATGCCGTTCGGCAACACCTCCGGGGCCTGTATGTCCGTGATGCGCCGTTCGCCCCGGTCGCCGGAAAGGAGTATTCGCCCGTAACGTTGGTAACCGGCCCAGGGGGTTGTGAAATCAGGTTCCATTTGGTCAGCATTTTTGAAAAAGGCCCATTGTACCACGAGTTTGGTGTGTTTGTCCACAAAGATGAGGTACTTATCGCTTGGGGGTTTTACCACATTATTAATGGTGAGTTGCAGCACATAGGCAATCCTGCCGTCAGGCTGGGTTTCCTGGCCCTGGTATTTCAGCGTAACACCTGTGTCTTTCAGTTTAAAAGGCATCAAGAGCCAATAGGAGTCCTTGATCCAAAGGTCTTTGGCACTCTGAAGCAACCTGGCGAGCGAGTCCGGGGCCACTTCGACCCAACCGGCACTGTTTACCTTTCCCTGCATGGTATGCAGGTTCAGCAGGTAGATCATGCTGTCGGGCAGTGATTCGATGCGGAGGTCGCCGGTTTGTTTGTCCCAGGTATATAACCGTTGGCCAAAGAAATTCCAGCGAAGATAGCGGGTGGAATCCCAAGCCACCCGCCCACCCATAGCTTCCATCACCTCGTCGGCGATGATGATGGCATGGTGGTCGGAGCCTTTAATATCGAATCCGGGAGCGGGAGGATTTCGATCCTGCATATTGGCAGGTCGGCAGCAATAAAAGCAGGCGGCAATGATGGTGCAAGCAAAAAGCAGGCGGTGCTGGCTCATGTACAGCGGTGATTGTTTTTAAAATGCGCCCGTCAAGGTAAGGAGATTTTACAAAAGTGCCCTGTTCTTGCAAGTTTGCAACTTGCAAGCCATTGCTCCAAGCACTTGGAGTGCTTGGAGCAGTAGTGAATCAATTCATTCGCAAACCCTGTTCTTGCAAGTTTGCAACTTGCAAGCCATTGCTCCAAGCACTTGGAGTGCATGGAGCAGTAGTGGAGTGCTTGGAGCAGTAGTGAATCAATTCATTCTCAAATCAAAGTGCTGAAATCAGGTTCGGATAGTCGGTGATGATGCCGTCCACGCCCATGCGGATGAGTTTTTTCATGGCTTTGACAGTGTTCACCGTCCAGGGGATGACCCGGATGCCCTGCTGCTGAAGTTCAGCGACCCTTTTCTTTTTCAACAGCAAATAGTAGGGGCTGTAAATGTCGGGTTTGAACCCCAGGCGTTCGATGTTCTTTTGCGGGCTATCGAGATTTTCGACGAGCAGGGCGAGCGTGAGACCGGGGTCGAGCGCCTTGACGGCCTGCAAAGCCCGAACGTCGAACGACTGAATGCAACTCCTGTCGGCAATGCCCAGCCTTTTCACTTCCCCGACCACCAGCCCGGCAAACTCTCCGATCGGCGGGGTGAATAGACCATCGCCCTCTGGCCTGCTTTTTATTTCGATGTTGAAATGGGGCAGCGGCATATTGCGCATGGAACAATATTTTTTCACCTCGTCCACCACGTCGGAGAGGGAGGGTTTGTGAACCGCCAGGGGTACCTGTTCGGGAAAGCGGGCGTTGCCCCTGCTGCCGCAGTCGTACTGCTTGATTTCCTCGTAGGTCAATTCCATGATTTTGATGCCCATGGCCTCGTCTTTGGTCACGGGGGAGCCGCCGGGTTTGCTGCAAATCGCCTCCGACATCCAGGGTTCATGGCTCACGATGAGGATGTTGTCTTTCGACACGGCCAAGTCCAGTTCGAGGGTCGTTACCGAGGGAAATTCCAGTGCTTTGAGGAACGATGGAATCGTGTTTTCGGGGACGAGGCCCCGTGCGCCTCTGTGGCCTTGCCAGTCGAAAACCGGTTTTTGCATGGATTGGGAATTGAGTTGAACGCAGCAGCCCAGCAGCAACAGGAGTGCAGCGAGGTGTTTTTGCAATAATTTTTTTGTCAAATACATAAAGACCTATTTGTTTGTTTTTTGCAAATGTAAAAAAGCCGTTACTTCGCAAGGTTAACCTATCTTTAAGTTTTGAAAACAGGGCGCAACCACTCTTGACAATTTGCAAACTTGGCAACCCCTTATTGAGGGGTGTTTTTGGGGAAAAATTTTCAATTTTTCCC
>JRYF01001850.1_pt1 | contig 31347 bp, 17 predicted proteins | sample 235331 | NCBI WGS metagenome assembly JRYF01 (sample SAMN03074217, study PRJNA261475) | activated sludge metagenome | biome: Wastewater Treatment Plant; feature: Wastewater; material: Activated sludge; isolation source: activated biomass of a wastewater treatment plant treating hydrocarbon... ...
GATACAGAATGATGACATGGCATTTGTCACTATCGATAGTGTTTCCATGGACGAAGGCAATACAGGAGATATGACGGAATTTATATTTACAGTTACTTTGGAAGGAGAGGTAGATGCAGTGGTATCATTGAATTATACAACTATGGACAGTACAGCTACTGTGGCTGGTATGGATTATGAGATGAGTTCCGGGATGTTGATGTTCAGTGCAAATGGGGGATCCATGCAAATGCAAACCATAACTATAATAGTCATTGGGGACGAAGATAGTGAAGGGGATGAGTATTTTAAAGTCATGGTAAGTGACCTGGATGCTATGGGAAGGGATGTTCAAATTGCCACAACCATTGGGTTAGGAACAATTCTGGACGACGATTGTATGTTACCGGATATTCCGGAGTACACTGATTTTTGTGGGGGAACAGAGGTAGCAAGAAATGACTCCGGAATTTTTCATGTGATGCCCGGTGAAATCACTGAATACTTCATTAGGGGAGAAGGAGGATGTGTAATGTTAGAGGCGGCATGTGCATCAGTGACCGTAATTCCGGCCTCCCAGGCTGATCCTTCATTTGATTTGTCGATATGTTGTCCATACGAAACTGCAGTGTATGTACGAGCGGGTGCAACTGGCAATAATGATGGAACGGATTGGGAAAATGCTTTTCTTTCACTGGCAGACGCCCTCACAGCCATTTCGGATTGTCAGGGGCTTTCCGATGAAATTTGGGTGGCTGAAGGTATATATTATCCGGATGATGTATTGGGAGTACAAACCGGAGACAGAAATGCTTCATTTGAAATCAGGGATGGAATTCGCTTGTATGGGGGCTTTCCGGCTTCGGGCAATCCTGGATCAGAGGACAGGGATCCTTCAAACTTACTCAGCATATTATGTGGGGATATAGGAGTATTGGAAGAGGATGCTGACAATGCTTATCATGTAATGAAAGGGATTCAACTAAGTGATCAGACGATAATAGATGGATTCGTCATTCGGAAGGGAATGGCTGATGGTATTGGCGATGATGCGCATGGGGCGGGTATTTTTCTATCCTCCCAGGGTGACGGAGGAGTCAATATACCCAGGTTTCATCAGGTGACTTTAGAGAACAATATGGCAACAGGACATGGAGGGGGAATATATTCAAGAGGTAATTCCACAGGCAGTCCGGAAATCGAAAATGCCTCCTTTATCGGGAATACAGCTTTACAGAATGGAGGGGGTATGTATAGCGCTGCGATCAGTGATTTTTCAGAGGCATCGCCTAGATTGATCAATGTTCAATTTGTTGACAACACTGCCCATCATGCTGGAGGGGGATTCATTAGTGAAGCCATAGGGACTTCCAGTCAGACCCAGATACTGATGGTGAATGTATTATTTGCAAAAAACCGTGCAGAAAAAGGAGGGGCCATAGCCATGATCAATTCAGGAGAGGATGCTGTATCGCAAATGAAAGTATTAAATAATACAATATCCGATAATGTAGCTGGCGATATGGGAGGGGGAATTTACCATGTGATCATGGAGGAAGGAAGTTCTTCCTTTATTGAAATTGTGAATAGCATCATATATAGGAATGAGGCTACTTCCGGCAAGACAATGCATCAGGAAGGAAGCCATGCAAGTGTTGATTTGTCCTATAATTTGGTGGATGCAGAGGACTGTTCGGATGGGCTGGCTTTTTCTATTTTGGGAGGAAGCATAGTCTGTGATGAGGAAAGTTTTTTATTTAATAATTTTCCGGGCTTCATAGATGCTGCAGGAAATAATTACAGTATACATGCCGGCGCTGTTGTAATCAATCGGGGTACCAATGACGATCCCGATATTCACGATCCTGATCTTGCCGGTAATCNNGCCCAAAAATTGATCTGGGCGCATATGAATCTACCTCTCCGGTACGGGTTATCCCAGCATTATCGGAATGGGGTTTTGTTATTCTTACTTTACTGGTAATGATCATTGGAAAAGTGGTTGTTTCTAACACATCAGAACCGTTGAAGAATATGAAATGAAAAGTTTAACCTTTATCAATGTTTTGTTGAAATAATGATCTGTTTCCGATTTTCAATACAATAACTATGGCCATATTCATTTACTACATATTCACTTCATTCAATGTTCTAACTTTTGTGATATCCTTTTTTGATTTTATTATAAGGAAGATTTTTTAGTCATTTGTTTTATGAGAAATAATCGATCATCTTAAAAATTCCTTGACACATAAAGGCAACAATCAGGGTAGATTGTATGCTGATGAATGGAGTTGGGCGCAAATCTTTCCAATAGATTCATTTAGAAGTTATTTTCAATGCAGGTTTTTTATAAAGTGTTTCTTTGTATCAATGGTAAGCATTTGATTAACTTATGAGTCCGTAAGAACTATTGTTCATTTGTAAAGAATTCAAAGGAAAAGAGTCCCTGGATAATGCAAAAATGCCTGAATGGAGACTACCCAATGAATTTTATAAAAGAGTGGAAATGGTTCTGTGCGGACTCATCTAAAGTTAAAGTGGAATCGGATACAAAAGGATACTCATTTTATTATTTGTAGAATGGGAATATGAATTATGGAATAATCCTTATTCCTATCTAGTCTGAGAAGAAAGCTACATTATGAGAAAACTACATCTACATCTTGCCTGCCTGCATTTTATTGTGCTTTTTCATTTGAGCATTAGTGAAAATTGTTTTGCACAATGTCCGCCACATCCTGATTATATACCATTAAGCGATACATATACAGCTACAGGCTGGACTCCGGTTTGTCGCGATGGAGCAGATGGCTATGTCAGATTTGATGATGTACAGGGAGGCCTTGCCCCAAAAATACTTCGTATCAGGGATATACACTTCAGCTTAGTGGCCAGCTTAAACATAGGATCAGGGACTTCAGGAGAGGTTACAGGATTGAGTCCTGGGACATACATCGTAGATATTACTGATGCTTGTGGAGAAGATAGTGCAGACAAGATGGTTCAGGTAATGAATCCTTCGGATGAGATAGAAATACATGTTCCAGGTTCCGGGTTTTTTGATTTTTTCAGTAATATAAGCTGTGGAGATACATACTCTCATAGGACTCAGGTATTTGCAGCCCGAAGTGGACAGACAATTAAATACACTTTTACTAACCATTTAGGGGATCATTTCACACATGTACGTAATGAAAACAGACTCCCAAATGGTAACTTGGATGTTTCTTTTTTAACCATTGATATTCCAGGTGAATTTTTTGACGGTATGCCCATTGAATTAAAAGTGGAATCGGATCAATGTGGTAACCATGAGGAAGATTGTATTACCATCCCATATTTTGATATGTTTGAAATTGTCAGTGCGCCGCTTTCCAATCAAACTCCTGATTTTCAATATATGTCACCGGATCCTGACCAGGAATGTCTGGAGGCATTCAGGATTCACAGATTAAGAAAATATGGAGTCAATCCTATTCATTCTGTCATTGAACAGGAGACATTTCCCGGAAGTGATGTTTGGATTCCAGGTATGGATGTACTGGGAAATGAAATACCAGACTTTTTGGGGAACATCATGTTCAGATTGTTCGATCCACATAGCGGCACCAATACAGAAGGGACACTTATATTTAGTGGATTGTCATTTGGCAGTAGTTATAGAATTACATATTCGGATGCTTGCGGTAATATTGATGAAGAATTTTTTCTTCGAGAAGCACCTGATCCTTCACTCGGGAGCGGCACTTGTTTGTTTTCTGGAAGTTTGAGTGAAGCACACCACATTGAAGATGGCGGATCACCGAGGTTGCGAGTCCTTCCATTGACCGGAGTAGCAATACCTCCATTCGAATTTACTATTATTGAAGGACCGGAAGAGTGGACCAGCAATTATTTAAATTTGGATGGATTGACCTTTTCACTGGTAGATTTTTCAATAAATCCTATTTCTTATATTACTAACAGCATTGACGAGGTTTGGACATTATTGAATTTACCATACGGAACTTACAGATTTCGATATGTAGATGCTTGTGGGAACTCCAATGAATTTAATGTATTTATGGATTGTGTAATGCCTAAACAATACTCTTTGCACATTGACAGATGTAGTGATAATAGTGGTAATGCTGTCATTGATTTCAGGGCTTTCCATATCAGTCGTACACAGCAATACAGAGCTGCATTATATAATGATCTGGGTCAGCTTGTCCAAATTGGAAGTAATTTTTCAAATACAATTAAGCGTTTTACCAATATTCCATCAGGAAATTATGAGCTTCGGTTTGGAGGGGTAACAGATAATGGTGAAATATTGGACCTTCCGGTGTTCAATCCTCCTTTACCCAGGCTTGACGGTCAATATATATACAAAATCGAAATTGACCTGGACACTTTACAAGATTTAGATGTAGAATATTTGGCTTATCTGGAATGTGAAGATGACCATCTAACAATTTTGACTCATGCGAAAGGTGGTTTCGGACCTTATATGTATCGGTTGCTTGACCAATCGTTAAATGTTTTTATACCCTTTCAGGAAAATGGATTATTTACATCGTTACCCCCAGGTGAATATTTTATTGAAGTTATTGATCAATGTGGAAGAACCCGTATTCGTCCGGTTGAAGAAAATATAAATCCAATCGAGGTAGAATCAGGAAATATTATTGTATGTGCAGGAGCAGAAATTATTTTAAATAGCACATTTCAGGATCCTAATATTCAATACCAGTGGTTGGATCCCGGTGGTCAAATCATAAGCAATGCTCCAAACTTAATCCTCATCCATTTAACATCTGCACAATCCGGAACTTATACTTTGAGGCTGATTCTTAATGATCCCATCATATGCAATGTTGAATTTGAAATTACTCTTACTATAATCGATCGGCCGGTTATAGAAAATGACATTCATACAATTTGTACCTCCAATGGATTGATAATACTTTCAGCTACTCCCAATGGTGGCTCATGGCTGGTTAATGGCCAACCTGGTGATGGTGTAATCGATCCATCTATTTATACTCCGGGAGAAATAAAAATTATATATACTACCGTATTATCACAGGATGGATTTGAGTGTACACTATCCGATACTTCTGGTTTGATCATAAAACAAGGACCCTTTATCAGAGATACTGTATTGTATGCATGTGAAACTGAACCATTATCAGGTTTTGGATCATTTAATCTGGAAAGTTTAATTGAATACTTTTTAAATGAACTGAACGGGGAAGATTGGGAAATTGGATTTCATTCATCATTGGAAAATGCGCATAATGGAGAGAATTTAATTGAGACCAATTATTTCGGCAATAGCAAGACATTATATGTAAGATTGACTGAAAATGGAACACATTGTTATGCAGTTGATTCTATTCAGCTCATTGTGAATCAACCAGGAATTGGGATTTCTTTGGTGAAGTCGGATCTCATTTGTTTATCACAGTCATATCTGATTGATGTTATTAATGCCAGCGAGTATCAAATCCGTAGTGTCTCATGGCAGTTGGATGAACAAAGCGAGGGAGAAGGCTTTTTTCATGATGGAGATGCATTAAGTATTTATTTCAGTGGGACGAAGCCGGGGAAAATTATTTTTAATGTACAACTGGTAAACGAACATGGATGCTCAACTATGTTAAGAGATAGTTTGTACATTAATCCCATTTGCGAGATGCATGTAAACCTTTCAGATCCCTGCAATTGTAATCATCCAGGAAATATATATTCAGGCAATCAATTGGCACTTTTTCATGAAGAACTTAACATCATTATTACAGGAGCGGAAGCTAATATTGAGGTGAGAGTAGACCTGGTAATTTCCGGATTCAGGGATCAATCAGGAAATTTAATTGAACAGAATTTTCTTCTTGGATACACAAATGAAGAAGGCAATTTCTATGATATATTCAATTTTTACAGGTTCCCAGGAGAAGCGATTGATGTAATCATTCAAAGTAATCCATTTTATTCCCAGCCATGTGATGAGGCTCATTGTGATACCAGAATGATTCCTGCAATTGGAGATTGGGGCTTAATTATTCTGTTGCTTTGTTTTTTGATTATTGGAAAAATATATGTAGTTGAGTTTAACGGTCAAATGATAGCAACAAGCAAAAAGCGATTTTGATCATCCCATCTATTTTTCAAGGAAGCTCAATACAGATTCTTTAAATTGCCTTCCAATAGGTAGTTCTTTGCCCTTTATTACTATTCCCTGAGCATTAAATGAGGACACCTTATTGATATTGATAATAAATGATTTATGGATCCGGAGTCCACCGTAAAGGATCATTTCTTTTTCGATTTCGGAAAGGCTGTATCTGGTTACAATATACTTTTCATTGGTAAATATTTTGATGTAATCTTTTAGGGATTCTATGTAAAGAATTTCATCAAAGAAAATTTTGACCTTTGCTTTATTCACATTAAAAAACTTGTAAGCCCGGGTGGGCTCTTTGTCACCTCCTGTTTGGCCAATGTAAAAATTAAGTTTATTAATTGCTTTTACAAATCGTTCAAATTCAATAGGTTTTAATAAATAGTCTGTTACTGATTTTTCAAAACCTTCCACAGCATATTGATGGTATGCTGTTGTGATGATTACCTGATATTTTTTTGTCAGGATATCCAACAGGTCAAAACCTCCTAAATTAGGCATTTGCAAATCCAGAAAGAGGACATCTGTTTCGTTAGATCTTAAATATTCCAATGCTTCCAAAGGATCATTGAATATCCCTTCGCAACTCAAAGCAGGAATCAGTTTGATGTAATCTTGTATTATTCCAGAGGCTATTGGCTCATCTTCTATGATAACACATTTTAGAATTTTCATAAGTTTAAAAACATTTTATTAATTACTATATAGTGTGTTCACTCTCTGTTTGGCAGGACTTTATTCGCACTATTTTTTAAATCTATTTTTAGATCGACAATAAACGTCATTCCATTTTTTTCAATTTCAAACGTATGTCTTTCAGGGTATTCAATTTCAAGCTGTCTTTTTAAATTGGTAAGACCAATTCCCCCCGAACCTGATGTTGTATTTTCCCTATACGGATTAGAAATCCGGAAATGATAAATGCGATCTTTATTTAACCGGGTTTCAATGGATATTTTTGACTTCTGTTCTTTGTCAAAATGGCTGAATTTATATGCATTGTCAATCAGAGGCAAAAGTAAGCCGGGAGAAATGTTGAAACTAGATTCAGGCTTACACCAGTTGGCTATGGCCGGTGTGCGGTTTCCAAATCTCAAATTTTGAAGTTGTATAAACTTCTCCATCATGATTTGTTCTGTTTCCAATGGAACTTCTTTTACATTGCATTCATACAACAGATAACGAAGTAATTCTGAAACTTCCAAAATGCTGGTTTCAGCTGCTTTTTGATTTTTACGTATTAATCCGTAAATCGTGTTTAAGGTGTTGAATAGGAAATGTGGATTGGTTTGGTTCTTTAAAAATTGAAGTTCTATTTCGAGTTTTTCATTTTCTAATTGCCTGGCTTTTTCACTTGCCGTGAATTGGGCATCAAATGTCCATATCGATCCAAAAAGTAACATGGGCACTATGATTTCTGAAAAATTTGACATCCACCTTTGGATTTCGGTTCCTAAAGCAAATTCAACAGGAATATTAAAGATAAAAGGGTAAACCACTACATACATTGCAATCCGGTATGCAATTATCCCTAGAATGATCGATAAAAATAATCGTATAAGCACATAGTATTTGGAAGTAGAGTCGTTGACTGTTGTTTTTACAAATGGAGCTACACCCAAATAAACAGGTATTAATTTAGATGGCAATAGCAATAAAGTCATTGAAATCCCTAATGTCAGTTGTTGTAATAAATCAATACCGGGTTGATAAAAAGAAATGGTTGGTGTACTCATCGAGGTAAAGTACAGTTCATGGACAATCCAAATGATCACATCTCTTTTTTGCCTTTTTAACATCATGTAAACTTAATCATTCCATGGGAGTTGAAAATTTGAATCGGGATGAAATGCATTTAAAAGCAAACGAACAACTCTTTGCATTCCTGAAATATTGCTTTTGACACAATTATGGTCGTTTGTGGGTGGCAATTCTTCACTGGTCGCATATTCAAGTTTATAGGGGATAAGCTTATTTATTTTACTACATCATTTGAATTCATCTATAGTAGAAATTTTTAAGTATTTCTAATAGGATGGATGACATGTATAAAGTAGTAAATGACCCACTCACGAATATCTGGAATGGTCCAAAAAACAATACGAGGTTATGTTATTTGATTGATGATTTTTATAATCTCCAATGCCCCCAGCTGGAAAAGTCTGGCCAACTGGTTTATTGCATTTATATATAGATTCAATAAAAACCGGTTAAAGGGGGTATTTTTTATTTTATTAAAATTCCTGTATACTCCCAAAAGGGAGTTGAAAGATTCCAGATAGTATCATAATTTTAATCATACAATGTCCGTGGTGTACATTTCTTGGTCCTGAGGCTATAACAGGTTATAGCTGAATAATCTTCCATTTTATACAATTTCCATTTTTTACATGAATTAATTTCAACAAATTGATTTGGCCCATTTTCAATGGACTAATTTAGCTCTCAATTCCCATATTCTATATTGTCAATGATTCGGGATTGCAAGTCCTGTCTTTAATTTGTGATTTTGGAATCGATGGGTAAATGGATTTACATGCTTAAACAAGACGATTTTTATTTGATATTAATTCAATCCACTTTTAATAATCAAAAAATTCATTTGATCATTTCATTTATGCTGTGTGTGCCACAGTGAAAACCATTGGTCTCAACATTGAAATTATTGAGCAGCAAGAGGTTTTAAGTCATAGTTAAATATACTGTTGTAAAGCATTTTTAAAACATTATTATTTAACAAACTTAAAATCACATGAAAAGAATTTTAATCATTTGTGTGTTTTCATCCATACTTTGCAGTTATATTTACCCACAAAGGGTAATCAGTGGGCAGGTAACGGATGAGAGCGGAATGCCGTTAATCGGGGCCAATGTTATAATTAAAGGCACTAATAACGGGACAATTACGGATATAGATGGGATATATTCGTTATCCGTCCCATCGAACGCTACAATTTTGGTCTTTAGTTATACCGGTTACACAACGAGTGAGGTGGTATTAGGAGAAACCAATGTACTAAACATTGTTTTGTCAGAAGGTGTGCTACTTTCAGAAGTTGTAAAAACAGGGTATACATCTGAAAAAAAGCAAGATGTCATCAGTTCTATCAGCAGTGTTAAAGCTGAGCAATTTGAATTAATGCCTGTACAGTCATTTGACCGTGCGCTTCAGGGAAGAGCATCGGGAGTGCAGATATTTCAGGCCAGCGGCGCACCAGGGGGGGCAGTGAACATCAATGTCAGAGGTATTGGCTCAATCAATGCCGGGACAGGTCCTTTGATAATTGTAGATGGGGTTCAATTAGGAACATTGGGTCAAACAACTCAAGGATCCTCCAACCCCTTAAATGCTATTAATCCCAACGATATTGAATCCATTGAAATCCTGAAGGATGCATCCGCTACAGCGATTTATGGTGCTCAGGGGGCCAATGGAATTGTACTTGTAACAACGAAGTCCGGCGCCAGGGGCAAAAAAGCTCAGATTTCATTTTCTGCACAGGAAGGAAGAGTGGAGCCATTCAACCTGTATGAGATGATGAATGCAAGACAATATGCACAAATAAGGCATGATGCTTATGTCAATGCAGGGCTTCCTGCTTCAGAAGCTATTCTTCGATATGGAGATCCTAATGATCCTAATCTCCCAACATACGATTGGGTGGATGTAATGTTTAGAACCGGAAAACTCAGGCAGTATAATATTTCTGCTGCCGGTGGAACAGATAACGTATCATATTTCGCGGGCTTTGGCTATGATTTCCAGGAAGGACAGATTATAAAAAACAATTTTGAAAGATTTACAGGACGCTTTAATCTCGATGCGGATATAACCAAAAAGTTATCCATGAACCTAAGAATATCTATGGCCAGGACGGATCAGTTTGGTGCTATTGCGAATGGAAATTTTGTCAATGGACCATTTATGGCCACTTTCAGCTCGATGCCGGTATCTGCACCGATCAATGAAGAAACTGGAGATTACAATCCCTATCCCGTTAACGGGGAATCTCACCTATTTAATTATAACATCTTACAAGGTGTCAATGAAGAGAGCAGGCTGGGGTATGCTTTGCAAAGTATAGGAAACTTGGGTATGAATTATAAGGTATCAAAGGATCTGACATTCAGAACCAGTGTCGGTGTGGATTATGTAAACAATAAAGACCGCAATGACAGGCCTTCAACAATCCCAATTTTTGCAGCATTCAATGGTCAGGTAACATTGACCAATCGGGTAGCAATCACTTTCAATACTACCAATTTACTTGAATACAGTAAGGATTTTGGAATTGGCCAATTCTCAGCTTTAGTAGGACATGAGTATTACCAAACTGATTTTGAAACTTTTGCTGCTACAGGCAGAGGTTTTGCAGATCCTTATTTTAGAAATCTGGATCAGGCTGCCAATCCCTTTGGTGTCTTTGGAACTTCCACTACCAATAGAAGAGAAGGATTGTTCACTTCAATAAAATATAACCACAACAGAAAATATTATGCAGGTGCTACTTTAAGAAGGGAGGGTAGTTCCCGATTTGGTACCGCCAACCGATATGGTATTTTCTATTCATTTTCTTTAGGCTATAGAATCAGTGATGACTTGTTTGCCAATTCTTCATTCATTGATGAAATTAAAATAAGAGGTTCTTTTGGTACTTCAGGAAATTCTGACTTAAGAGATAATGATGGTAATATTATCAATTTTCCAGGAGCGGCATATTCATCAGTAGGGCAATATTTAGGGGGAGCTGCTCTTCGACCCAACAGACTTGCCAATGATCTTTTAGGTTGGGAATCATCCATTCAGACCAATGTGGGTATAGATTTTTCCTTTAAGGACAGCCGCTTTTACGGAGCCATCGATTTGTGGCAGAAAAATAATAAGGATTTGTTACTTGCCACACAATTACCGGCTTCTGCGGGCATCGTGAATCTTGATATTATTGAAAATGTGGGTGAGATATCTAATAAAGGTATTGATTTTGAGGTTAGCTCTGTCAACTACAATAGAGGAAGCTTCAAATGGACTACTACATTAAATTTCAGCGTTCAGCAAAACAGAGTAAAATCATTAAACAATAATCTTGATACCATTTATCAGGGTGATTTTCCTCAATTGATTGTCGGTCAACCGGTTAACTTTTTCTATCTATTGGACTTTGCAGGGGTCAATCCTGCTAATGGAAGGGCAATGGTCTATAATTCAGAAGGAGTTCCGATTTACAGTCCGACGGTCTCTGATGGGAATGTGGCAGGAAGTCCTATACCTACCTACTATGGGGGTTTTACTAATACCATTTCAATAGGTAACCTTTCATTGTCAGGATTTTTCCAGTGGCAAGGAGGACATCAAGGCTTCAATGGTGATATGTACAATTTGGCTGCTTCAGGTGCATCACCTAATAACCAGTTAGCCAGAGAAGTAGATTATTGGAAACAACCGGGAGATCTTACCAATTCACACAAGCCCGTTCAGGGTGGTTCGATTGATGGCGTTGGTCAAACTTTTGGATTTATTGGGACTACTCGATATATGTCAGAAGCTACTTATCTCAGGTTAAAAGAGGTAAGAGTAGCATACAATCTAAGGAATAAATTTCTGAGGGACAATGGAGTGACTAACATCAATGTGTTTGTGCAAGGATTGAATATGATGACCTGGACAAAATTTGATGGAATTGATCCCGAAGTCATCAGTTCTAACAATAACAATGGTATTTCTTCCTTTGGTGTGTTTCCTCTTGGACGACAGTTTACAGCAGGATTGAAAGTTGATTTCTAATTTAAAAAATTGAAAAAGTACATGAAAAATTTTATAAATATTATGATGATATTGTCAGTCTTGATGTTATCATCCTGTGAGGATCGACTCAATGTCCTTGATCCTAACACGCTCCCTCCGGAAATTGCATTACAAAACATCAATGGATTCGAGGCATTGTTGCTATCGGCATACAACCGGGTACATAATTTTGCATGGTATGGCCAGCAGGCCATGATACATCCGGAAGTTATGGCAGACAATATAGATTTTGCCAACAGAACCGGGAGGTATGAAAATGAATATGTCAATCAGGTAAGATCTCATATGAATCGCTGGGCCAGATGGGGCGGAATCAATGATGCAAATGTGATCATTAACAAAGTGAATGATGTAGAAGGACCCCAGACACAAAAAGACAGGTTGATTGGACAGGCTTTGTTTTTAAGAGCTTTGAATTACCATGAATTGGCCAAAGTCTATAGTTATGAACCAGGTCGTGAAGTCAATGGATGGAATGCTTCTGCTCCCCTTAAAGTGACTCCCACTGAAGGTATTTCTGATGCAATTCAACCACAGGTTAGAGTACCTAATACAGAATTATACAACCAAATGGTAGCTGACCTCCAGCAATCCGTAGTTTTATTGGGGGCACAAAATCCCGGCAATTTTCCTTTTCGGGCTAATGTAGATGCTGCTGAAGCGCTTTTAGCAAGAGTCCTGCTGTATCGTGGTGATTTTGCAGGCGCCGCTCAGGCTGCAATGAATGTGATCAATCGCGGCAGATTATCTTTACTTTCCGGTGATAATTATTTAGATTCATGGTCTGCCACGGTTCACCCAGAGGCATTGTTTCTGGCGGAAATCAGAGCTGCTGACTGGACTTCTGTAGATGGCGTGAACAATAGTCTTCATTCTATATCAATGAATATTACCCCTTCTGCCCAATTTATTATTGTGGCAAGTCCCGAATTGATTGCTGCAATAGAATCCGAGCCAGGAGACATCAGACGCCAACTTTATATTAACACATCGAGCATTCCTCCGGGTAGTCAAATGTGCACAAAATGGAGAGGTGAATTGGGTGACTTCCGGGAGCATATCCCTATCATACGGATCAGTGAAATGTACCTGATAGCTGCGGAGGGGTTTTTAAGGAGTAATAATGCAGCCGCTGCGTTACCAGTGTACAATCAATTCAGGGAAGCCAGAAATTTACCCCCTATTGCCAATGCAAATGGAATGTTTGAATTGATCATGAAAGACCGAAGGGTTGAATATGCCTTTGAAGGTCATCGTTGGTTTGATCTGAAAAGAAATGGGATGAATATTCCCAAAACTGCAGCCTCTCAGCAACCCACACTTTCTTATAATGATTTCAGGATTCTGAGTTTTATTCCTGAAAGGGAATTGAACCTGGATGATGCTCTGCTTCAAAATCCTGGATATAATAACTAAAAAAATTAATCAATGAAAAATCTATTTTATTTTTTAATAGCAAGTTTCTCCATGCTTTTATTTGCATGCGAGGAGCCAGGAACTTCTGTCATCTTTGATGAAAATTTTCTTGAGTTGGATGCGGCTACCACCGTAACCAAAGAAAGGACATATTCTTATTTGAGAGAAAATAATGGTATACCCAAAGCCAGTGGCTTCAAGGTAAATTTAGGAGCAAGACAAAGAAATGTACCTGTAAATTTTACTTTCGAAATTATTGACAGTACCAGTACAGCCATTGAGAATCTCCATTATACTGTGGGATCATTTAGTCATACCATCCCTGCCAATACTAGTGTAGTAGATTTACCTATTGAAATTCTAACAGATAATATAGATGCAGGGGAGCAATGGAGAATAACAGTTAAAATACAAAGCCAGGATGTGCCCGCTCATCCTTTATACAGTGAAGGCACTCATATCATTCAAGTATCATGTCCACCCAATCCATCGGACTGGGTAGGTACTTATAATACTATGGCCAGTGGAGATGTCGGTGACGGATCCGGAGGTGCCGCACAACAATACAGTAATCTTACAGGTGAAGTTACCATAACCCAAACCAGTACACCCAGTGTGTACCAATTCAGTGATATGAGTTTCAATTTGTATCCCGGACGCTTTGGAGACGTAGCTCCAGTGGGGCGGTTTAGAGAAAATTGCGCAACCAGTCTAACTGATATCGGAGATGCGGATCGATATGGTGATCCTTTTACAATTAATGGTACACGAGACCCTACTAATGGTACTATAACCTTAACCTGGAAAAATACCTGGGGTGATAGTGGAAATGTGGTTTTGACCAGGAAGTAAATATTTATTTTTATCGTGGAGATTGACTAAGGTGTCGGAATGACACCTTAGTCATTTTTTTTTAGTAAAATCACCATTGTCAATATGAAATTTGAAGTCTTCTTCTTCAGGTTGATTGCATTTGTCTCCCAACATTGATAAAACTTCGTTAGGAAGCACAATAACTGAATCAATTCAATAAAACTGTTGGGTTTGGTTCATTTTGTATTATGTCACTTACGTGAATATCAATAATCTATTGATTTATAACTTTATTGGATTTTCTATCCAACAAGAAGGAAGTTTTAAAAACCTTTAATTATTGCCAATTCAAGAGCCTGTAAATTTGCCATTATCATAAGTACCAGCTACATCATCAAAGCATTTCCTTGTCAAATGGCAAAAAGTCAATCCCTATTATGATTAAATTGGAATATAGAACTTCATTTATGTTCAGGCATGCTTATTTAGTGACTTGTCCTTTGTATTTGTTAGAAAGAGAACTGCTCATTCATACCATAAAAAATTTTTATTCAATCTTTTAAGGTAACACTGTGGCGAAGTTGGAAAAAGACAATTTATTATTCGGCTGGGTAATGTCTTTTGTAAAAAAAATTCAATCATTTGGATGGAAAGAGTACTGATTTAATCATGGGTGCTCAGAAAGTTTGAAAGTAAAAGTTGCCTAAGAAATGCAAAAGAATGTTTATTTTAATGGCACTTTATTCAAACAAAGAGTGGTAAATAATCTCTGCCGCTATCTGGCTTCCTTTCAAAGAAGGATGAAATCCATCCCCTCCATAGTAAGAAAAATCCTGTGAGGAATCCATATAATCTTTCCAAATTTTTCCTACAGGGCATAGAATTGATTGATGAGTCCAGGCGGCATCGGAATAATTTTTTATAACCCCTTCAAATGTATGATAATGTTGGCGTGCAGGCCACACCATAAAAAAAGCCAGGCGTGCTTGATGTTCATCACAAATACTTTTAAACTTTGCACCATATTCCAACAATATATTTCTCCCTTCTGACTGTGATGATGGGCCTTGTTGTATAACTACATATGCAAATTTACCACTTGATATGTATTGTTGTACCCTTCCGGCATCCCAGTGATCCTGCAAAGAGGTGTTGGGTAAAGCATGAACTGCTGTGCCTATATCTTTGCCATGTGTAAGGGCATAATCTTTCAATAATCCAGGCAAATCATTAGTGTAGGTTAGACTGTTTCCGATAAACAAGATATTACCCGTTTCATTTAAAGCCGGATCATTTAACAAATCATTGGGGTTTTGGTCTGGTATTCTGGGAAGAATGTCAGGCTTTCGGTCATCAATTTTAAAACAGGCCGATAATATGACGATAGAAGCAATGATAAAAGCCAATCGTTTCATTTTGATGATCATTTAATATATTTTCAATGGTTATTAATTTTGCAAATCTTGAGGTATATTTTTATTTCAAAGTGTCAGCAGCTTCTTCATTAAACATAAAGTATAAGGTTATATTCCTGGCTCAAAACTCTGGTGCCCCGTTTATTTTATCAGAGATTCAAACGTATGTTTGGAAAAAATCTTTAAGATTTTTAAGTCAAGAGGGAGAAAATCATACTTGTAGTAATTAATCTGGATAAGAATCATGGAATCATTTAATTAATCAAAAACGGCAGAAATTGTATTGAAGAACCCTGGATTCATCCAATATAGATTGCTGTGATTGGGCTCATAATTTTTGCATGCTTGATTGCGGACAAATATCAAATCATATTCCGGAAGTATGATGGTCATAACTCCCGGATCGCCCATGGCCGCATATTGGATATGATTGACAAACCGTCGATGGTCAACCCACCACAGATATCCATAAACAGGAGACAGGGAATTAGGTTGGACGGAGGCATTTATCCATTCCTCAGATACTACTTGTACTCCATTGTATTTTCCTTTTTGGAGCATCAATACACCAATTTTGGCAGCTTCTCGGATAGATGTCTGAGCGCCACCATAGGTTATCCAACTTTTACCCGCCCGATCTTTCACCAATTGAGTAGATTTCATTCCAAGCTTGTCAAACAAATATTTTTTAAAATAATCATTGGCATTCATACCACTGGCTCTTTCAAGAATGATCCCAAGTAGTTGTACAGATTCATTCGAATATTCCCATCTTATTCCGGGTAAAGTATCCAATGGGGTATTCAGGACATAAGCCAGGTTATCTTCTTGTGCCAATATACCTCTTCCTCCCCGGCGATTCAATCCGGCTGTCATAGTAATCAGTTGGTATAGGGTAACCTCTTTTTCGCATCCGTCTTTCCATTCTGGTAGCCAAACGCATGCCTTTTCATCAAGGCTGTTTATAAATCCATGATCCAGGAGGGTTCCAAACGCCAGGCCGGTCCATGACTTTTGCATTGATGATGCATTGAATGAATTTTTTTCGCAAGTCGTATCTTTCCAATATAAAATTTCCTCCCCTTTATATATAACCAGAATTTCACTGGCGTATAAAGAATCATTAAAATGAATAAGTTCTTGTAACTTTTGATGATTGACGGATTGAGAATTAAGAGATGAAATTATTTGTGTAAAAGCAAAAAAGGGTAGAATTATTTTTTTCATTGGTGATAATTTTTTTTAAAAAGAGAGTTGACTAATTGATTTCTGAACCGCTACAAAAATTTTAAAACATCTATATATTCAGTATCCGGACTTGCCTCAGCACATTGCTTAAGAATAGGTACATGGCCAGAACCAATGATAAGTAGTATACGTTCTTCACCGGTTTCAATCAGCCGTAACAGATTGCCAAATATTCTGTAATTGCGATTGTACCAACGGGTCCATTCATCTATCCAGGGGAATTCTTCGGCATTGCCAATGGCCAGATATTTTTGCATGTACCAACCATAGTTGTGCAGCATAACTTGTTCAGAGTTAATTAATTTTAAATATTCCGGAATGGTCAGAGAATTGTGTTTTAAATTTTCCATGTGTTCATAATAGGCCTGGTATTGTACATCACGTTCTTTCCATAGCTCAAGATATTTTTCCTGACCATTTACTTCAGCTGTTTTCTGGATGTCCTCTATGGAAAGCCAATCACTATAAAGTCGTTGTTTGGCATCAACACATATTAGTTTTGCATTGGTTTTTTTGGCAATGCGATACCCCAGTTGATATACTTCATTGGCTTTTAGCTCAAAGTTTCCTTTGATATATTCGGCATATGTTGAATCTACCCAATTTTGATTTTCTGGCAACGATTCCAATGCTACAATGGTAGGTTGAAAAGTCGTAAGATTTTCTACCAATTGAATAATTTCTTTTTGCTTTTCGTCGCTGAATATGTTGAGATCCGTAGGTTTAAATCCATCCAATCCACTGTCCTGAAAATGGAAAGTACCCAAAATCATTAGCTTGCCTTTCTTATAATTTGTAAAGAAATCGGAATAGTTTATTGGTATATTTTGGGATTCTTTCATTGAATGTTGATTGCTTGAACAACCTATAAGGGTGATGAGAATGAAAAAGACGGGAAGGAATCTAAAACTATTCATGATAATATTCATTGTTGACTGAGTTGGCCAATGCTTGTATTTTATCTATCCTTATGGATCGAAGAATGAAATGAATATTTTCATATATCATTTTAAGCCTTGCAGATCAGATGAAATACTTTTTTATATTGTGCCGATGCAATGATATTTCATATCTCAATGTCAGTTTTTGAAATGCGACAATACACAATAAAGAGTACATAAACGACAAAAAAGGAAAGTTAGAAAGCAAATAAAGAAAAAGGCTCTATTTTATCTGTTGATTAGATTGTTTTGTCCTATTTTATTCCATTATTCTTTTAAAGGCAATGTGAAGAATTACTGTTTAACTGAAAAAGTAACTGTAGTAACCGGTGTATTTTTATCAGGAGAAAATGCATTGCAGGAATTTAAAATATAAAATATGCCACTATAGGCAAATATTGATTTGTGTCCCGCTTCCTGCATTTCACATCATTAAAACCCTCTATTGTTGTTGGATTATAATCTATTCTTATAGTGGCCATAAATTCAAACATCGACAAACAACATTTTAATGACGACGAAAGAAAAAAAAGATCATACCAAAGCAGCAAACCCTGGTAAAAACAAGTTAATTATTTGTTAACTTTGTTGGATAATATTTACTAACTAACCTTAAATCACATGAAGAATTTTTTCGTGTTATTCATGTTTTCTGTGTTGGGCTGGGTGTCTCTGGAAGCACAGAGAACCATTACAGGAAATGTTTCGGATGAAAATGGTTTAGCGCTTATCGGTGCCAATATATTGGTCAAGGGCACCTCCATTGGATCCATTACTGATGTGGATGGAAACTATTCCATAAATGTGCCCTCTGATGCCAGTATTCTGGTATTTAGTTATACCGGATACACAACCAGGGAAGTCGTTATTGGTACTTCCAATGTAATTGATGTAATGTTGGCCGAAGGGGTATTGCTTGGAGAGATTGTAAAAACCGGCTATGTCACTGAGCGTAGACAGGATGTGATCAGTTCTGTCAGTAGTGTGAAAGCGGAAGAATTTGAATCGCTTCCGGTCCAATCTTTTGACAGAGCACTTCAAGGCCGTGCTTCCGGAGTGCAAATATTTCAGGCAAGTGGTGCTCCAGGAGGAGCGGTAAACATTAATATCCGCGGTATTGGGTCAATCAATGCGGGAAGTGGACCACTTATTATCATCGATGGCGTACAAATGGGTACTTTGGGGCAGACCACTCAAGGTTCTTCCAATCCGCTGAATGCGATCAACCCAAATGATATTGAGTCCATTGAAATCCTCAAGGATGCGGCAGCAACAGCGATGTATGGAGCCCAGGGCGCCAATGGAATTATATTGGTTACCACTAAAATGGGACGAAAAGGAAAGAAACCTCAAATATCATTTTCAGCTCAGGAGGGCAGAGTCCAACCATTGAACTTGTATGATATGATGAATTCCCAGCAATATGCCGAGATCAGGCAGGCTGCGTATGTCAATGCAGGGTTGCCCGCTGATGAGGCCATCCGAAGATATGGCAATCCCAATGATCCCAATATTACTGAATATGATTGGATTGATGCCATGTTCAGAACGGGAAAATTAAGACAGTACAATCTTTCTGCGACTGGAGGGAGTGATAATATTGCCTATTTTGCAGGATTTAGCTATGATTACCAGGAAGGGCAGATCATTATGAATGATTTTGAAAGATTTACCGGAAGATTTAATCTGGATGCCGATATGAGCAGTAAGCTTTCCTTAAATTTAAGAATGTCAGCTGCCCGGACGGATCAATTTGGCGCGATAGCCGATGGAAACTTTGTTAATGGCCCATTCATGGCAACCTTTACATCTATGCCTGTTTCACCGGCTATTGATTCTGAGACAGGCGAATACAATCCTTACCCAATCAATGGGGAATCGCATCTTTTCGGTTATAATATACTTGAAGGTGTCAATGAAGAAGTCAGAAAAGGATTTGCATTGCAGACCATCGGTAGTTTAAATCTCAATTATAAAATCACAGATGACCTGACGTTTCGAACCGGTGTAGGTGTCGACTATGTAAATAATAAAGACAGAAATGACCGACCAAGAACCATACCCGTATTTGCCGGCTTCAATGGTCAGGTGTTCCTAAATAACCGGGTGGCCATTACCTTTAATACAACTAACTTGTTAGAATTCAATAAAGAGTTGGCTGGAGGTCAGTTTTCAGCGCTGTTAGGCCATGAATATTATCAAAGTGATTTTCAATCTTTCAACGCCACCGGTAGGGGTTTTGCCGATCCGTATTTCAGAAACCTGGATCAGGCTGCCAATCCATTTAGTGTAGGAGGTACTTCAACCACCAACCGGCGCGAGGGTATTTTTACTCAATTGAAATATAACTATGGAGGCACATATTATGTGGCCGGTACATTCAGGAGAGACGGAAGTTCCCGTTTTGGAGCAGCAAACCGATATGGATATTTTTATTCCGGATCGGTAGGTTACCGGATCAGTGATCATTTATTCAGGGATTCCAGGGTGGTCGATGATATTAAAATCAGGGCATCTTACGGTACTTCTGGGAATTCCAATATTGGTGATTTTGTGGCTGCTGCTACATATGCTGCCGGAGGTCAATATCTGGGGGGAGCCGCTTTAAGACCTGCAAGGTTGGCGAACGACTTACTAGGATGGGAGACTGCAGTCACCGCCAATGCAGCCATTGACTTTTCGCTGAATTCAAGCCGTTTTTACGGATCTATTGATTTTTGGCAAAAGAATAACAAGGATCTTTTGTTAGCAACTCAATTGCCAGGTTCTGCAGGAGTTGTTAATTTAAATATAATTGAAAACGTCGGTGAAGTTGAAAATCGCGGAATCGATTTTGAAATAACTTCTGTGAATGTCAGAAAAGGCAATTTCAGATGGACTACCTCATTGAACTTTAGTGTCCAGAGAAACCGTGTTAAATCATTAAACATGGGATTGGATACCATATTTGCAGGGGATTTGCCTGATTTGATCGTGGGTGAACCGGTCAACTTTCTCTATGGACTTGAATATGCCGGTGTAAATCCGGCAAATGGCCGGGCAATGGTTTACAATGCAGAGGGATTGCCGGTGTACAACCCAACTGTTTCAGATGCCAGAATGATAGGGAGCCAGATTCCAACGTATTATGGTGGATTTACGAATACATTTTCCATCGGCAATCTTACTGTCTCAGGATTTTTCCAGTGGCAAGGGGGACATATGGGATTAAATGGCGATTTATTTAACCTGGCACAATCAGGGCAATCTCCTAATAATCAACTGGCACGTGAAATCAACTACTGGAGACAACCGGGCGACCTGACCAATACCCCTAAACCGGTTCAGGGAGGGGTTATCGACGGTGTTGGTCAGACCATGTCAAGTTTTGCCTGGTCATCCAGATATATGTCGGATGCAAGCTATTTACGTCTCAAAGAAGTTCGGGTTTCTTATAACATAAGAAATGCTTATCTCAGTGATAATGGAGTGAGTAACATCAATGTATTTGTACAAGGTTTGAACATGCTTACCTGGACGAAGTTTGATGGAATCGACCCTGAAGTGATCAGCGCAAATAATAATACAGGGTTGTCTTCTTTTGGTGTATTTCCGCTGGGAAGACAATTTTCTGCCGGAATCACTGTGGATTTTTAATGGTTTGACAAAAAAGTAAATCAATGAAAAAATATATTTATCAAATATTAACTGTAACCGGAATCCTACTGGCATCCTCTTGTGCGGATAAATTGGAGATATTAGATCCCAATACACTTCCACCAGAGGTGGCACTTGAATCTATTAACGGGTTTGAGGCTTTACTCAGGTCATCGTATAATAGGGTGCATAGCTTTGTTTGGTATGGACAACAAGCGATGATTCATCCTGAAGTGATGGCGGATAACGTGGATTTTGCCAACCGAACCGGAAGATATGAAGGAGAATATGTAAATGCGGTTCGGGAGCACATGGGCAGATGGGGCCGTTGGGGAGGTATCAACGACGCCAATGTGATCATCAATCGCGTGGGAAATGTCGAAGGTCCTCAATCTCAAAAAGACCGCTTGATTGGCCAGGCTTTATTTATCAGAGCCCTCAATTATCATGAACTGGCCAAAGTGTATGGTTATGAACCTGGAAGAGAGGTGAATGGTTGGAATCTGACGGTTCCCTTAAAGGTTGAACCGACAGAAGGTGTGTCAGATGCCTTTCAGCCTCAGGTGAGGGTAGCAAACACAGCATTATATGCTCAGATGATTTCTGATCTTCAACAGGCCGTTAATTTGTTGGGGGCTAATGACCCGGGAACCTTTCCTTACAGAGCCGGGCGTGATGCTGCTGAAGCTTTATTGGCCAGAGTACTATTATATAATAATGATTTTGCAGGCGCTGCACAGGCAGCACAAAATGTGATTAACAGAGCCAGAGTGCCCTTACTTACCGGTGATGCTTATCTGAATTCATGGGGTACAGTTACGCACGGTGAGGCGCTTTTCGAGTCGGAAATCAGAGCGCCAGACTGGTCAACAGTGGATGGAGTAAACAATAGTCTTCATACATTAACCATGAATACAACTCCTTCGGCTCAATTTATTATTGTAGCCAGTCCTGAATTAATTGCGGCCATAGAATCAGAACCTACTGATATCCGAAGACAGCTGTATGTCAATGCAGCCAATATTCCCCCAGGGACACAAATGTGTACCAAATGGAGAGGAGAGCTGGGAGATTTCAGAGAGAATCTTCCTATCATTCGTATGAGTGAAGTGTATCTGATTGCGGCTGAAGGATATTTGCGTAGTAACAATAATTCCGCAGCTATGATGGTTTACAACCAATTCAGAAGTGCGAGGAGCCTTCCTCCCATCACCAGTACCATGGGTATGTTTGATATGATCATGAAGGATAGACGGGTTGAATTTGCTTTCGAAGGCCATCGTTGGTTTGATTTGAAGAGGAACGCAATGGACATACCTAAAACTGCGGCCTCCCAGCAACCCACATTATCATACAATGATTTCAGATTGTTGAGTTTTATTCCGGAAAGGGAACTGAATCTGGATGATGCTTTGGTTCAAAACCCGGGTTATTAATGACTAAAGAATTTTAATTCTGATTATCATAAACAGAAAAATTTATATAAATGAAAAATATATTTTATTTCTTGTTGATTGCATCCACCATTTTTTTCACGGCTTGTGATGAGCCAGGTACTTCCATTCTTTTTGATGAGAATTTTCTGGAGTTGGATGCAGCTACAACCATCACCAAGCAAAGAACGTATTCATATCTCCGCTTGAATGATGGAGTGCCCCGGGCCAGTGGATTCAATGTCAATTTGGGAGCGCGGCAAAAAAGTTCTCCTGTCAATTTTTCTTTTGAAATACTGCCGAGCAGTACAGCTATAGAAAATTTGCATTATACTGTGGGTTCTTTTACCGCTACAATTCCTCCTAATACAAGTATAGTTGAATTGCCAATCAGCATTTTGGTAGATAATATAGATGCAGGTGAGCTATGGTCCATTATTGTAAGAATTTCAAGCCAGGATGTTCCTGTACACGAGCTATATAATGAGGGAACCCATCTGATCCAGGTAACCTGTCCTGCCAATCCTGCAGATTGGGTAGGAACTTACAATACATTGGCCAATGGGGATGTAGGGGATGGCTCCGGAGGATCAGCTCAACTGTATGCCAATCTTCCTGGTGTAGTGACTATCACCCAAACTTCTATTCCCAATGTATATCAATTCAGCGATATGAGTTTCAATTTATATCCAGGAGGATATGGGGATATTGCACCAGTCGGAAGGTTTAGGGAAAATTGTGGCACATCTTTGACCGATATAGGTGATACTGACAGATATGGCGATCCATTCACGATTAATGGTATTCGAAACCCCGCCACTGGTGTTATCACTTTAACATGGAGAAATACATGGGGTGACACAGGGAATGTGGTAATGACCAGACAGTAAAAGTTTATAGAATTTTAAGGAATTCAATACAGGCGATCTTCTTTCGGGGCGATCGCCTGTAGTATTCTATATAATACCAATTTTTTAGAATTTTTTCTGTTATTTGGTTAGTTTTGAACCAGGTTACAAAAATCTTCATTTATAAAATATCGGATATTTCAAAAAATATTAAGACGATGCTTGCCTTGGTCTTGTTTTTAGCTTTTCAATAAAACTAAGGAATTAAATGTGTAATTTCATGAAAAAAATTTTTACACTTTTATTTTTAATCTTTTATTCCATTCTCGCGTTCGCGCAATTTCCGTATAAAAATGTCAGAGGCCTGGAACAACTTTTTGAGAAATCAATTCAGTTTGATGACGAAAGAACAAAACGAATTGAAAATTATTTAATCGAAAATCCAACGATAGAAGGAGTTATTGTCACTCCTGCCAGAACATATTATCTCATGGATGTCATCAATGGACAACCTGTTTTTATAACAACTTATAATGAAGAATCTGCCCAATCAATAGGAGTCAATCATGTACGTTCCGGTGGAAGCCTGGGCTTAAATCTTACCGGAAAAGGAATGAAAGTTGGAGTTTGGGATGGTGGAGTAGCGCGAGATTCACACCAGGAATTTGAGAGGAGGTTGATTAATAACAATCCGGGCAATATAGACAATCACGCAACCCATGTTCAGGGTACCATTATGGCCGGAGGATTAACTCCGGCAGCCCGCGGAATGGCGTATGAAGCTTTTTCAACCAATTATGATTTTAATAATGATACTCAGGAGATGACTGTGGAAGCGATGAATAATGATTTACTGATATCCAATCATTCATATGGCATGTCTGCCGGATGGAGTTTTCAGAATGGATCATGGATATGGCGTGGAGATCCTAATATAAGCACAGAAGCAGACTGGAAGTTTGGATTTTATGATGCACAGGCAGCCCTATGGGATGAATTGGCACTCCATCACCCTTATTATACCATTGTAAAAGCAGCAGGAAATGATCGCAATGATGTAGGGGATGGGCGCTTCCCTCCTGATGGCCCGTTTGACATTATTTCAACATATGGTACTGCCAAAAATATTATTACAGTGGGTGCAGTGAGAAAAGTAAATGTTGCAAATCCCGGTCCAGCGGATATTTTGATGAGTGAATTTAGCAGTTGGGGACCTACTGATGATGGCAGAATCAAACCTGATTTGGTGGCACCTGGGGTAGGGTTGTTTTCCTCCACCTCAGGAAGTGACCAATCTTATGGTAATTCAAGTGGAACATCCATGTCTACACCAGTAGTATCGGGCAGCCTTTTGCTGGTACAACAGGCTTTTCATAATCTCAACGGAAGGTATATGCTCAGTTCTTCCTTGAAAGGTTTGGCTATTCATACTGCTTATCAAACAGGCGCCGGGCCGGGCCCTGATTATCAATATGGCTGGGGTATGATGAATACCAGAGGCGCAGTAGAATTTTTATTAAATAATGATGGAATTAATAATATTCTTATTGAGGATGAAATTTTAAATGGTCAGGTAAAGGAATATGTATTGACTCCGGTGGCCGGAAAAAAAATAACGGCTACCCTGGTTTGGACCGATTTACCAGGTACCCCACCTCCAGTGAGTCTTAACCCAACTAATCTTATGTTGGTCAATGATCTGGATATGCGCATAGCCGATGAGTCCGGCAATCAGATTTTTCCCTATATTTTAGACCCTTCCAGCCCTGGACTTGCTGCGACAAAAGGAGATAATTTCAGGGATAATGTGGAAAAAATTGATTTTCCAAACCCTGAACAGAGACCTTATTTTCTGAGGATCAGCCATAAAAATCAATTGACAACCGGCAAACAAAGATTCAGCCTAATTATTTCATATACTTCAGAGAATAGTGGATTAACCAATTTATACTGGGTTGGAAATTCCGGAAAATGGAATGATGGTACACAATGGGCACTTTCCTCAGGAGGTAGTGCCGCAGGGTTAATTCCTGATAGTACTTCAAGAGCTATCTTTGATGAGAATTCTTTTCCTGGTAATGGCAGTCATGTAGTACAATTGACTAGAGATGAAACCATTGGCAGTGTGATCTGGCTTTCTAACAAGGAGTCCACTTTAGATTTTAATGGTCATACATTAAGCACAGATGCAACGACACTGCTTAATAGGGAAAGTCTCACCCTATTGGACGGGAATATGTTATTGCGTTTTAATCCTTCTACTCAAGAAAAGACATTTAATTTTGGTTTGAGTACATCTGACAAGATGACCATTAAGGTTGATAACGGAGGAACGACTTCATGGCGAATCGAACCAGGAAACTCAAATCAAATAAATCTGGAAATTCAATCAGGCACGGTCATATTGCCGGAAAACCAACAATATACTATTGAACGTCTTGTGTTGTCAGGAGAAGGCGCTTCTTTGGTTTCGAGAAATTCCACAATAAGGGGACTTGAAGAGTTGCGTATTGTAGAAAATGCAATGTGGGACGACATAGGAAGTGAATGGTATTTTGACATAGGAAATTCTTCCATTTTAGATATTAACGGATTCGAATTTCAATCATCTGTATTTATTGATGGAAGTACTCTTGAAATAATCGGTTCAAACAATCAATTCAGTAAGTTGGATGTCAAAGATGGGGAAGTATCTTTTCATCATGATAACCGGGTGAAAGAATTAAAAATCCAGGATGCTGCATTGCATCTTCTCGATGGCATTCAATTGACCATATCTGAAGATTTACACCTTATCTCGTCAGGACCCTTATTGACCTCTATTGTTTCACCGGGATCTGCTACTTTGGAGCTGATTCCTCATCGACGCTTTTGTTTTGAAAAATTATTTATTGAGAATGTGAATCTTACGGGTTTTGGCGCTGTATCAGTAGGTATTCAAAGCGAAGTGAATCAAGCTGAAAACTGGTTTGTCGGTACTTGTGATGCTTTGATATTTGCCAATTTCGAAATCAGATACCCTTGTGTCCATGGTCTCACCTATCTGATTGATAAAAGTGAAGGGGCTTATACGCAAAGAAAGTGGATGGTGGATGGTATAGAAACTTCGGAGGAAAGCACTTCTTTTGTATCATTCGATCAAACGGGACACGTGGAAATTGGATTGGTAGTAGGAGATGGGGAAACCCAATCGATGTATTCCCAAACCATTGATATCCTCGATAACACACTTCCTGACAATCGCGTTGTAGTAAATCCTACACAATTGGCAAGTTTCAGATCAGCAACGTCTTATCAATGGTTCAGAAATGGCCAAATATTGCCAGGAGAAGTGAATCGAGTATATCTCCATAATAATGTAGGGGGTATATACTTTGTCCTCACTTTTGATCAGTTATGTAATCGTAAAAGCGTAGAAGAACCCTTTGGAAGCTCCTCAACTGATGACCCACCTGAGGAAGATATTACACACGCTATGAATGTTTTTCCCAATCCTGTTGTGGGTGATTCTCCTCTTTTTATAGTACAGCCCAGCGATCAATTGCAAAACCTGACTATATCAGTCTTTGATTTGACAGGCAAAATTTTATTTACATTACAAAATCAATCTTCATCTACCATACCTGTGGACATGCAGGGTATAACATCAGGAATGTACATTTTGAGAATTCAGGCTAATGATAAAGTTTCCTCTTTTAAAATCATGCGATTATAGAATGAACACATATCATGTTATGCAAGCAATGCGTTTTGGAGATTAAGAAACCTATTTTTTATATGAAAGGATTTGGGCATAATTGTATGCATATGGAGCATTTGGATGGCTTCTATGAAAATTAATATTGAAATCGTAAATCATGAAGGTAAATTTATTCAAGACAACTTTATTAATTCTTTTGAGCTCATTTACATTGGCGGGTCAGGATTTTATTTCCTCCTCTTCCGGACAGTTGCTTATGGAGAGAAAATATAACCCGGTAGCAAAAGGCGTAACTTTATTTTCAGAGTATCAACAGGGCATACTGATTGACCGCCGGGGCAATGTGAAAGAAGATATTATGCTAAACCTAAACCGCATCATGGGTCTATTTGTGTCAGAATCAAACGGTGAGGAAATTGTTATCAATGAGCGACTGTATGGAGAAGTTATCATTCATCCCAAAGATCAAAGTATGTCAGAATACACAATGATGACTTTTAAAAACAATCTTAATCCATCAGATCCCTGGCGTTATTACCAGGTGTTATTTGAATCGGAAGATTTTATCTTTGCAAAAGGCTATGAATCCAGGGTGTTTTCTGAAGGAGGGTCAAATTATGGAAAAGGATCGGATACGGATCTGGTTAAAACCTATGAATACTACTACATTTTGGATGGATCGGGTTTTGAGAAGATCCGGTTGAGATCAAAAGATATCACTGCAAAATTTCCCCGTCAAAGATCTTTACTGGAAAGAATGGAAAAACAAAATAATTTACAACTAAAAAATGAAAATGATGTCATCAAATTGTTTTCTTTGGTGTGGCAATAATTGTTTTTTTAAAATTGAGAATGTTGATCAATTAATTTGTAGATGTAATGGTTGATATGCAACAGTTTATTTATTCTTTTTTCTTCCTTGTTTTTATTTTATTCTCTTCAGAAGTAATGGCTCAGGTAGTGTCGGATTATCCCATGGTTGAGATTTCTGGAGATACAATCAAACATGCCCCATTATCCGACCAAATTGTTCATACATATATTCCATATGTGCGAAGAGCAAGAGTGAGAGGAAGGGGTAAAGAACAATTCAATGTTACTTATAATGGTAATGTACCGGAAGAAGCTAAGCATGTATTTGAAAACGGAGTCCTTGAAGTAGCTGGGGATTTATTCAAGTCGCCGGTAAAGATTAATGTCCAACTTACTTATAGAATTTTTGATAATTCTGCTCTTGCATCAGCTACAGTACATTTTTCAAATTTTGTCGCAAACTTTAGAAATGCACCCAAACTAAATACATTTTATATTTTCCCCTTGGCAGAAAAAATATCTGGACTTGAAATCAATGATCCTGAAGCATTTGATTTAATTTTACAAGTCAATTCAAATATAGATTGGTTTTATAAAGTCGAGGATGCCGAGGGGATTGGGGGACGTTTCGATTTTTTTACTATACTTCTTCATGAATTATTGCATAGTTTGGGTTTTGCAGCTCCTGTTGTAGTTCAGAACGGAATTGGTATTTTAGGTATTTACGGTAATGGTCGTTTTGGTAATTTTGTTGATTTTTTAGTCAATGAAGCCGGCCAGAAATTGATAACTTTCGAAGATCAAACAGCCAATATGGCTTCTCGCCTAGCGAGGAATGATCTTTTCTGGAATTCTGAAGTAAATCAAAGTAGATTCAGGCTTTACTCTCCATCAAACTATCAGCCTGGATCAAGTATTAGCCATCTAGATCAAAATACCTATCAAAATACTGATGATGCATTAATGACTCCAATTGGTAGTCGAGGGCAGGCCATCAGAGACCCGGGAATTTCCACTGAAATCATGTATGATCTGGGATGGAGTCATACCTATTTATGGCATGACAGGCCTTCCAATATGGTGGAAAGGTCTCCTTTGGAAAGAGTGCCTGTACAAATCAGGGTTGAATCCGATGCCGGATTAGATAGCAGTACATTGTATATAAATTATCGACTACCTTTTCCTGATTTAGAGGGGAATAGAGATTTTAGAGTGCCTATGGAGTATATAGGGAGTGGCATACATGAATTTGTGCTTCCAGCGCTTGAAAGTGGTAATATTATGTTGTATTACTTTGAGGCAGCCGATATCAATGGCCGTTTTGTAACTAATCCGGGTTATGATGTATTGAATAAGTTTCAGGTATTCTTTGATTTGAGATATGGATTGGATACGATCCCTCCGGTAATTGTTCACGATCCTATCGCCCAGATCAATGATAAAGACCGTTCATTGGATCTGGAAGCTTTGGTTACTGACGGTTTTACAGGAGTAGAAAGCGTTACAGTGGAATGGAAAATGAAGGGAGAAGAAATGGCACCGATACTAATGGAAGTAGATACAACTCATCAATTTGGAGAAAATAACTATGTGGCTTTATTACCCATTCCAATGGATTTTCTTTCTGAAGGAGACAGCATTGAGTATCGAATCATTGCAACCGACAGGGCTATGTCAAAAAATTTTTCCTTTATACCAGAAGATGGATCATTTTTTATAGTGGAAGTGACTGCGGTACCGTCACCATTAGTCTCCTATTTCAATGATTTCAATACACCGACGGATGACTTTGAAGGCAATGGGTTTTCTATTGAACGGCCAGTGAATTTTAATAATCCCGCCATACATTCCCTTCATCCCTATCCTAGTGCAGGCCCAAATAATACTTTAAACTTTATCTACAATTTGAAGGTACCTATTATAGTGGATAGTAAAAATCCTGTCATAGAGTTTGATGAAATCGTTTTGGTAGAGCCGGGAGAACCTGGTTTTGCTTTTGGCACGCTTGAATTTTGGGATTATGTCATTGTAGAAGGTAGAAAGTTGGGGACAAATCAATGGTTACCCATTATTGACGGATATGATAGCAGAGCGCATGTGAGTTGGCTGAATTCTTACAACAGCAGTATGTCTGCGGGCAATTCTAATGCTGTGGGTCACCCTTCCATGTTCAGAAAGCGCACCATTGACATCACTGATAAAGGCCAATTTGTTGCAGGAGATACGGTTTTGTTTCGGTTCCGATTATTTTCCGATCCTTTTGCAGTAGGTTGGGGTTGGGCAATCGATAATCTGAATATACAAGATCAGTCTACTTCCGTTATTGATTTGACAGGAAGTAATGATGTATTGATCTTCCCTAATCCTGTCACGGGAGACCGTATATACATCAGAAGACCGGTGACTGATGCACCTGAAGCGATAGTGTATTTATTTACCATCGATGGTAGATTGCTGAGTAAAACTCCGGTGAATGAATATGAATTTTCAATTCCTGTTACTGATCAAAGCAATATGTTGATTTTGACCATACAGAGCGGAAATCGTAGTATATCGAAAAAAATATTCAGAACCGGCCGTTAGATTGATAATTTTTAGTTCACTTATACAAAGAAGGACTTTATGGAAATACGAATTTATTCAGTAGGCTTTTCAGCCGACTTAAAACTTGAAAGTTATATCAGAGAGAAATTGGAAAAAGTTAACAAATACAACGATACTTTAATCGGTGTAGATGTGTATTTGAAACTTGAAAATTCGGGACAGGTAAAGGATAAAGTGGTAGAACTGAAAGCCCGTGTGCCCGGTCCTTATCAATTTGTGAAAAACGAAGATAAGACATTTGAGTCTTCATTCGACAAAGCGCTTGAATCTTTTAAACGACAGCTTAAAAAACACAACGATAAGTTGAAGTCTGTAAAATAAACTTTACAGATAAGGGTTTTAGAACATACTTATACATCAAAGTGGTTTTGTAAAAGGGCAATCAAAATTTTCTTTTACAAAATTGAAGCAATAATTTCAATATTATTGAAAAAACACTATTTTTGCATCGCTTTTGGAAAAAGTTCTTAAAAGTATTAAAAAAAGCTGCCAGTGTAGCTCAGCTGGCCAGAGCAGCTGATTTGTAATC
>JRYF01002773.1_pt1 | contig 31216 bp, 19 predicted proteins | sample 235331 | NCBI WGS metagenome assembly JRYF01 (sample SAMN03074217, study PRJNA261475) | activated sludge metagenome | biome: Wastewater Treatment Plant; feature: Wastewater; material: Activated sludge; isolation source: activated biomass of a wastewater treatment plant treating hydrocarbon... ...
CCTTCAACAACACGGGAAATGCAACTGCCGGCAACCTGACGACCAACGGAGGCGTCATCGGGGCTATTGGAGCAACGGGCACTTTGACAGTACTCGGCAGCCCTACCATTGCGGGTTGCGGCATCCGGGGGAAAACGCTCTTGCTCAATTCCTCTTTTGCAATGGAAAGCGGTACCGTAGGAATTTCATACAGTGGTGTTTTTAAGGTTGCCAATACCTGTACCCTCACCCTGAACTATGCCAGCGGAAATGCCTTTGTGGGCCTCTCCGGCGCTTTTGGCAATATTGTCAACGAAGGTTCGATTATCAAAAATGGCAGCGCAAATATGACCTGGCAATACCTGAACCTGTCGAACAGCGGCAACTTGCAGGTGAATGGCTTCCTGGAGTTGCTTACCTGCACTTCCAGTTTCACGAACGGTACGCCCNNCCAGTTTCACGAACGGTACGACCACCCTCCATGCCAATGCCACACTCCGTCTGAGAGGGATTGCGCCTAATTTCCCGGATGCTCATCAGTTCTCCGGGGGCACCATTACCGGAGCGGGCGTATTTTCTCCGGGCTATGCAAGCGTCGCCAATTTCACGGACAGCATTAGCTTGAACACAGGGATTGATTTGGACTCGCCGCCTCAAGGAGGTGGAACGCTCAATGACCATGTGGGCTTGACCCCTGCTTTCGTAAAATTGACCCTTTCCACAGCAAGGTACCAGGGCACAGGTAGTCCAATTGTGAGCGGCGATTTGACCATGGGAGCCAATAGTACCGGCATTGCGGGGTCGGGCACTTTCACTGTCAACGGCAGCGCTGCCCTGACGGGAGGAGGTGTCAGTGGAAAAACCCTTGTACTGAACGGCAATTCAACCTTGAATGACGGCTCGGTTTTTTTTATCGTCAACAGCGGTGTTCTGCGAATTGCTGCTACCGCAACCTTGACCATAGGTGTTACCTGCAACAATTGCATTGCCATTGAAGGAAGTAACTTGCTCCCTCCCGGAACCATTGATAACCAGGGAACTATCGTCAAAAACGGAAGCAACCCCATCAGAATCCATCATACCATCTTCAACAGCAGCGGAAATCTTCAAATCAACGGCGGCACGCTCCAAATCTATGGTAAAGTAGGCGGAAACTTCACTGCCGGAACAACAATCCTGGCATCGGGGGCTGTGCTTGAGCTAAATGGATTTCAGGAAGCAGGTGTCCATGCCGTTTTTAATTTTACTGGTGGCAACTTTAACGGTGGCGGAAAACTGCATATCACACGTCGCTGCACTGCCACATTCAGCCCGGGATTCTCACTGAGTTGTGGAATCGAATTGGGTGGGGTTTTAAACCCCTCCATTTTGCAAGACAATGTGGGTGTCACGCCGGCTTTTTGTATTATTACTTCAAATGGTACCTACCGGGGCACAGGCAATCCAGTCGTCTCCGGCGATTTGACAATTACTGGCGGCAGCAATGGCGGCGTCATTGTTTATATAGGTGCAAGCGGCACATTTACCGTATGTGGCGATGCCAGCATCAACGGAGGCTACATTCGGGGCAAGCGCTTGATTTTAAAAGGGAATACGGAAATTGACAACGGTTATTACGTAAGCCACGGCGCAACGCTTGACATTGACGATGCGGGATATTGGTTGATAGACCACTGCGGCTCCGACAAGGTTATTGTCAATGGCGACCCGGCCAATCCGGGAAGAATCATTGTACACGGCCAACTCGACAAAACAGGCTGTGGCAAAGCAATCCTCGATTTCAATCACTTCTAAAGTTGGGGCTAGTTGAACATACTCGAAGACACCCTGCAAATAAACGTACCCGACGATGCCACCAACCAACAAGGCTTCGACCAGGGAACGGTGACCATTGCCGTTGTTGCGGCGCTTTGCATTTCACGCTACCAGATAGTATCAGGGGTCAATTTTTGGTGCAGGCCTGGCGTTACGGTCATCAATGCCGGTATTTTATGTTTTACCGTTGGGGTGGTATTTCAGGTAGAACCACCGCTCACCATAACGGGTACGTATAGCGGAACGGGTGGCGCATGTGCCCCGTCCATCACCAATGAGGGAAGCATCAACCCTGGCCTGTCGCCTGGCATACTGACCTTCAACAATCTCACGAATACTTCCTCAGGTGAAATTATCATTGAAATGAAAGGCAAAAACACACCCGGAACTGACTATGACCAGGTAGCCGTGACGGGTGCGCTCACCCTCGACGGTAAGCTCCGCATTGTTTTCCTGAACAATTATATCCCGACGCTCAACGACGAATTTACCATCATCACCTGCGGCAGCCATTCGGGCAATTTTTCTCAAATCATCCACCCCGGCAACAATCCCAATGCCTGGCAGGTGATTTACTCCAACCCGACCCAAATCCGCCTTAAATTGGTAGCACCCCTTTCCTACAAGTCCTCGACATCGCCGAGCCATCCGGTAGGAAGTTCCTCCTCACCGACTACCACCCCGAACCGGCAAGGCTCCGCCTCGCACAAGAGCGCCCGCAGGATGCCCGCCCGCACGTAGCGGAAGCGGCACGGCTTATCGGGGAGACGGGGTATCACAGGCGGGACAAGGAATTGGAGGAGTGGCAAGCGGGTTTTGCGAACGAAAAAAATCAGATATTAAGGCCGTATGCCCGTTGTCCTATGAAAGGATGAGCCACTCCGCTTTGGGACAATAAAAAAATAAATCTGCTTTTTGAACTTCTAAGGGACGAGGCATCAATAAAGTGTACATGACTGGGTGAGCTATTTTTTCTTGNNGTTTTTTAGAAGGAAAAAGAGCCAGCCAGGATGTACACTTTATTGGTGCCTCGTCCCTAAACACAGGCTCTGAAATTATTCACTGTTTTCATTTTGAAAATTCATAACCACTTAGCAAGGGGGGGGGATTTTCAATTTTCCCCCAAAAACACCCGTAAAATGCGAGAGGAGAGAGAAAAAATTTCATTTTTTCTCTCCTCTCGCCCTGCGAAAATTGGGCTTTTTTGATGCCAACAACAGCGGAAAATGCACTTTCTAAAATTTCTCCTTTCGCCTGTTAAGATTTCCGGGTCAGAGGTACTCTGATTTAACCGACTTCACCATTTTTTCAATAACCCGAATTGTATTCCCTTCCTTGCTTCGGCGCATGGACTGGTATTTCATCACCGCGTCCGGGCGATAACGAATAAGACGGGAGCAACTGAAATTTATCAAATGAACACACGCCCGGCACTTGTGCCGGGTGAAATAACAATTCACCAACATGGTACAGCTTTTCGACCCGCGCTCACCTTTGTCAAGGTATGTGGAGAATTTTTGGCCATTAAAATGAAAATGATGAAACCTCCTTTCCCGATTTCCATTGTTTTTCAACATTCATTCGGCCGCTTGGCATGTACCGCTTTGGTGGCGACCTTGTTTTGCTGTTCAACTTTTGCCGCCACCATTGAAAGCGCCCAAAGTGGTGCCTGGAACCTCACCTCCACCTGGTCAGGTGGGGTCGTACCCGGTGCTTCGGACGACGTAATCATAAAGGCCGGGCATACGGTTTCGCTGAATGATGCCCGCTCCTGCATAACATTGACCATCGAAGCTCCTGCTGTTTTTAACCTCGGCAGTTCCCTTACCCAAAGCGGCGCTTTTCTGAATCAAGGCATGGTGAACTGGACAAACGGTTCATTTGCAGGAACTGGTTCCATCACCAACGACGGTACGCTGAACATTGCCTCCATAAGTAATCACAATACAAATACTGACATCACCAACAACGCCAACAAAATCATCAACTGGAATGACGGGTTGATTGATGCCAATGCAGACGGGCAGACCCTGACCAACTTCGGCACTTTCAACCTTATTGGAAATAACCCGAACAACCAGGAGTGCAGAATGAGCGTCATCAACCACGGCTCTATGGTAAAACCATCAATAGGTACTGGTACCGCTCCTTTCGCATACGCAGTTACCAATAATGGCAGCCTTGAAGGCGTAGGCACAATGACTTTCAATTCAACCCTCACACAAAATGGCAACATTGCGCCCGGCCTTTCACCGGGCATTCCAACACTGAGCAGTTCTGCTATCAGTTTGACAAATTCCGCCGGCCTAATCATAGGAATACAGGATAATACCGGAGCAGGAACTGGCCATGACAGGTTGATCTTCACCGGCACAGTTGCCCTTAATGGTTCACTGACCGTCACCGAAACCGGCACGGTCATGCCCGATAATTTTACTATACTGACCTGCAATGGTGGAGCAAACTGTCGTACCGGCACATACAGTACGCTCGATTTGCCTCCCTGCTATACGCTCGGCTATACGGGTAATAGCGTTATATTGACCAAAAACCCTCCACCCGTTTCAGAAATAACTGGTGATATGGATATCTGTCTCGGTGAAAGTACCACCCTCACGGCTGCCGGTGGCGTTACATACCTGTGGAGCAATAGCGCTACTTCCGCCGACATAACGGTCAATCCACTGGCCGGTACGGATTACAGCGTCACCGTTGCCGATGCAACGGGATGTTTAGACAGCATCACAACAACGGTGGTGGTTCACCCCCTGCCAAGTGCATCCATTTCAGGTAATTTGTCTATTTGTTTAAGTGAAAACACAACCCTGACAGCTTCCGGTGGCAATTCTTTCCTTTGGGACAACGGTGCTGTCTCTGCTGATACCATTGTCTCACCTGCCCTTACCACCAATTACAGCGTGGTGGTCACAGATGCCAATGGTTGCACCGACGAAGCGACTGTAACCGTCACCATCATCGGGCCAATACTTGCCTGGTATGCCGATTTGGATATGGACGGCTTTGGCGACCCCAACACATTTGTAATGGATTGCGTGCAGCCACCCGGCACGGTTGCCAACAACGAAGACTGCGACGACACGAACGTTGAAGTGTTTCCCGGTGCCAATGAAGTCTGCAACGGGATAGACGACAACTGCGACACGCAGATTGATGAAATGGTAACCAGCCTCCCCAATGTCTGGACAGGTTCAGGAGACGGCAGCAGTTGGGATGACCCTTCCAACTGGAGCAATAACACCTCGTCCCTCTGCCCTGCCATGACATCATCATACCGGCTGGCTTCAATGTATCTGTGCCAACTAATTTCACAGCAAAAGGCAATACCCTGCAAGTGGATCAAACGGGTCAGCTTTTTGTGCCCCAAACCGCTATTTTAGACATTTCAAATAATTGAAAACGGTGATAAAAAACCAATTTCAGACAAAAAATAATTGCCTTTTGCTAAAGGTTTCAACCCAAAGAAACACCGCTATACCCAGATAAAACAAGTTTTTTTTCAAACCAACTTACTGCTTCTTCTTGTGCCAAGCGCAAGGATGAGACAGGGAGGTTTTTTATTGAACCAAAACCAATCAATATGAAACAAATGCCATTTTTTATTTGCAATACAATCATTGGATTGAAAGGTCAAATGAACGAGGGCCTAATCTCCATATCCAAAGCTATTTTATCAGCAGTACTCCTTTTGTTACCAATTTTCAATTGTCAGGCACAAAGCGGTAACTGTCTCGATTTCGATGGTAGTAACGACTACGTTACACTCAATACGCTGGCAGACGATATGGCTGGTTCCACGAATTTTACCATAGAATTTTGGGTGAAAGGGCCGCAAAGCCAGCCCTCTCCAAGTGGGCAGGCTGGATTGGTCAGCGTCAATACTTCAAGTGGTGGAAACGTGTTACTCTTCGTGATGGGAACGGGATTTATTGGGCAGCAATGGGATGGGAAAATCTATGTGTTCGATGGTGTCATCGGCTGGTACCAAATCAACGGGCCATATATCGGCGACGACAACTGGCATCAGGTTGTTTATACAAGGAGCGGTTCCACGGCCAACCTCGTGGTGGACGGTGCAGCAGCAGGATCTCACTCGCCTGCATACGGCTTTTCTGCGAGCGATTTATGGACCATCGGGCAGGAGTATGACGGGGGGCCAACGACTTCCGATTTTTTCAGGGGGCAAATAGATGGGTTGAAAATCTATAACGGTTCCACACTGGTCGGCGATTATGATTTCAACCAGGGCACACCGGGCGGCAACAATGCCGGTCAGACAACTTTGATGGATGGCAGCGGAAATAGCAATAACGGGACTTTGCTCAACTTTGCGCTCAATGGCAGCACCTCCAATTGGATTGCATCTTCCGCACCATTACCCGTCGAACTGCTCGATTTCCAAGCCAAATCAAATGAAAACACGGCCCTCCTCTCCTGGCGTACCGCCTCCGAAACGAACAACCTAGGCTTCCACATCCAAAAAAGCACGGACGGCAGGCAGTTCGAAACCCTCGGCTTTACAGCGGGCAGCGGCTTTAGCCACGAGGAGCGCAGTTACTTTTTTAAAGATGGCAACTTCTCCACCTCCGCCTATTACCGCCTCCGCCAAATAGACCTCGACGGGCAGGAGGAACTGTCCAAACTGATTTTTTTGGAAAAAGAAAAAAGCCTCGCCTTCCAACTCTACCCCAATCCTGCTGCCGACTGGTTGACCCTTGTCGGGTTGCACGGTGACGAGACCGCAACGTTGACCCTGACGGATGCACGGGGGCAGGTGGTTTGGGTAAAACAGGTAGCAAGCCCGGCAGAACATATCCTGAATATCAGCGACTTGCAGCCCGGCATTTTTTTTCTCGACATACGACAGGAGGCCCGGCGGGAGGTCTTGCGGCTGGCAAAACGGTAAATGACTGACAGCGGGCCTTCTAAGGTATGGCAAAGGTGACATCTTTTCGCCCGCTCGGAATTTCAATTTCAGCAGGCAGTTGAAGGCGAAAAGGTGTCATCTCTAAGCGGAAACCAAACGAGATGGCACCTTTTTGCCCTTCAAAATCCTACTAAAGATGGACAGGTGTAGCGGGCAAAAAGATGTCACCTCAAAACCTCAAAAACCTTCAAAAACTTAATTCTCAGGACACTATGTGTCGCCTTAGTCCTGCTACATGCTGCCAAATCATTCGGCGTGTAAAAGCCATGCAGGCATCCCTTCTGACCATAGCAAAAGCAAAATCCCAAACTGTTCTCCATCCATATTTTTTCACCGTAAATCACAGCCAACATGAAGCAGATTTTCTTCACCCTTCTCCTTGCAGGCTTGTGCCTGCACACTGCCACCGCACAGTGGAACGTCATGTCCACCGGCCTGCCCGACAGCGTACTCGTTTTCCGCATTTCCTCGCCAAGTCCGGAGGTGGTTTGGGGTACCTCGATTGACTGGGGAATAGACTTCAGCATCGAACCCCAGCCCTACATCGTCAGGACGACCGATGGCGGCGCTACCTGGACGACCAGCATGTACACCAACTCCTTCTCCCAGGGAGCCATCAGCATCGCAGCCCTGGATGAGAACACGGCCTTCGTCATCACCTTCGACTTCGCCACCGGCGAGGGCCGGGTTTATCGCACCACCGACGGCGGTGCATACTGGCAGGAACTCGACGAAGCCAACAACGGCATCGCCCTCGCCGACCCCTTCGGCTTCCCCAACGTCATCCATTTTTGGGACGATAAAAACGGCATCATCGTCGGCGACCCCGACATCACGGGCTATTTTGAAATCTATACCACCCGCGACGGCGGCGACCATTGGGTGCGCTCCATGGACCCCGACCTGCTGGCTGCCGACGATGGTTCGGAGTACGGCAACTTCGAGGGCTTCGGGACGAACGGAGCCAATACCTGTTTCTTCTCGACCTTCTATCCGCACCACCGGATTTTCAAATCGGACGACCGGGGCCTTACCTGGCACGAGGTCGTCAGCCCGCTCAAGGGCGATGAGGATAATCCCAGCGCCCTCTCCAGCATCGTTTTCGAAGACGAGCGCCGGGGGCTTGCCTTCGTGCAGTTCAACCCGAACAACCCAGGCTTTGGTGAACAGGTGCCGCAGCTTTACACCGACGACGGCGGCGAAACCTGGCATTTCAATACCACTGCCAATTACAACGAATACCAGGAGCGGGGCATCGCCGTGAAAGTGCCGGGGGCTGACTGCCAGTTCGCCATCGGTCATTACAACCAGGCGGTTTCCTATACCGACGACTGCGGCGAAAGCTACGACTACGACCCTTCCATCGCCGGTGTCGGCCTTCAGATGCACAGCCCGAAAGACGGCTGGCTGTCACTGTTTTACCTCGGCGGCACGGGTGGCGAAGTGGCCCGTTTCACCGGCAACCTCAGCCCCTCCACCATGCGCAACGTCACCCTTCGGGTAAACATGTCGGGCACGAGCGTTTCACCGGCAGGTGTCCACGTCGCCACCAACCTGAACGGCTGGAGCACGACCGCCACTCCGATGATGAACATGGGCAACGGCGATTACGAGGTGACGCTGCAAGTGGCCACCGGCACACAACTTCGGTACAAGTTCATCAACGGGAATGCCTGGGGGCAAAACGAAAGTGTGCCCGCCGGCTGCGGCTCGCTCAATTCGGCAGGCGCTTACGACCGCTCTTACACGGTCGGCGAATGGGACGCAAGGCTGCCCGCCGTGTGTTTCAGCGCTTGCATGGGGTGCGGCGACAGGGTGCCTTCGGGTGCTTTCTACTGTGCCCCCGGCAGTCTGCAATGTGAGATTTTCGACTGGTACAATGCGGGAAGCCTCTCCCTTCAGGGAGCCGGGGGGTGGTCGGGCAATGCCAATGTAACCGGCTACTGGCACGGCTATACGAACCACAGCGGCGGAAGGGCACTGCATGTCGGCAGCGGCAACCATGCCATCTATAAACTCGGCAACCGTACGGGCAGCACTTACGAGCTTTCGATGAAAATGTATGTGCCCCGTGACCACGAGGCCCACTTCTCCCTGCTGTCCGACCAGAACAACCCCAACAGCCACGTCTTCGACTATGCCCTGCATACCAACCGCACAGTCTGGGCTGCCGATGGCTCCTACAAATCCTATCCGCAGGACAAATGGGTGGACGTGAAAATGGAAGCGGACGCAACAACCGGGCACCTGCACCTGTGGGTCAATGGAGTGGAAGCCTGGCAAGGTGCTGTCTCCGGTTTTTTGCAACTGGGCGGCATCGCCTTCCACGGCGACAAATACACCGATTTCCTCGTGGACGACATCAGCCTGCGCGACCTGAACGCCAATTTCAACAAACCGACGCCGGGCATAGCCAAATCCATGACGGAGGGCAACGTTTACCCAAACCCCACTTCCGATGTGCTGTTTGTGCCCTATCAATTTGAAAATGCGGGCGACCTGGCCCTCACACTATTGGATGCTACCGGCCGAAACGTGATTTTCAATAAAATATCGGATGCACAGGCAGGCGTGGAAGCGCTGCAATTGAATGGCCTGCTGCCCGGCATTTATATTTTGAAAATAAAACACCCGGATGTGGAGCGGACGGAACGGGTGGTGGTGCAGCGGTTGTGATATGAGTGTTGAAATGATGAGTCAACACCGGAATAGTCTTTTTGAAATACTGTTTTTTGTTGGGGGAGAAGAAATTCAGGGCGAATTTTCTTCGCTCATATTCCTTTCGTGCTGAATTGTAGTGCCGAATTCCCGTTCGGAACACAAAATCAGGTTGCTGATAGGGGAAGTGTCGCTGACTATGAGCATTTACGCCAAGTTCAGTTTTTTCATATCCGACTGCAACTCCTCGATGCCATAGTGAATCGGGATTTTACGGCGGCCAAGTTCCCGCTGCATTTGCATCCGGTGCAGCCCTGCCAGACGAGCAGCCTGCGCCATCGTCAGGTGTTCCTGCTGGAACAGCCAAATGGCCAGTTCGAGCTTTACCTGCGATGCGGTCAAGTGCGCTTCTTCAAGATAAGTATCAGGGATGTAAACGACCATTTTATGAATTTTTCCCAAAGATAGACTATCCAAAGGGAACTTCAAAAATTCCTCAATCCCTCTGAGAAACTGTGATAAAACCCCATAAGAGCTTGTTTGCTTTTTGGGTTACGAGGGAAAAAGCGTCAATTTATTGATGAGTGCGGCCTGTCCCGAACTTGCTTCGGGAAGGTGGAAAAGGGGGAGCATATCCGCAGCTACGTGACCCTTTTTTCAACGAAGCATCATCAATAAAGGGGCGTTTTTTCCCTTGGAACCTAAACCGCAAACAAGCACTAACGGCCATAATACCCAATCTCGTTCATTGTGACCGAATAGCGAGGGCTACCATCCAAAAACACCCATGCTGTTTCATAAAAAGAGGATGCCCATCCAAATAACCTATATGATTGGAAAAAGAGCGCATCGCTTTACTGCACCCTTTTCAAATACATGAAACCGAAGTAGGTGGCCACGCTCAGCCCGCCCAGTATGTACCATAGGGTATCGAAGCCCCAGTTTTCCGCCACCTTGAAGCTGACCGCCGGGCCGACGATATGAGCAAAGGAATAGGTCATGGAAAAAAGCCCCATGTACTGGCCCCTGTTCGCATCGGTCGTGCGGCTCATGGCGTAGGTATTGGTGAAAGGCATGTTGAAAATCTCGCCAAAAGAAAGGGCGGTCATTGAAACGACGGCAACGACAAGCCCCGCCGGAACAAAATTGAAAACGACATAAGCAAAACCGTACATCAACACGCCCCAGGCAATGCTGTCCAGACCGTTGAGTTTCCTTTCCATGGTGAAAATCATCGGCATCTCGAACAGCACGATGATCAGTCCATTAAAGGCCAGCAACCCGCCAATTACGGCCTCCGACATGCCCAGTTCCTGTTTGTAGAATACTGGTAACGTAGAGATCAACTGCATGAAAACGATGGCTCCGACGGTCGTCATGGCAAGGAACATGAGATAAGCCTTGTCCCTGTAGGGGGAGGCGGGCTTTGCCTTTACCTCAAGGGCTTCTTCCGGCGGAGCTTCTTCTTTTTTGGGCTGTTTTTTGGGCCGGAGCTTGTGCCGGAAAAACAGCGATGCGGCGATGCACGTCAGCCCATCGCCCCAAAACAGGGCCTTGTAGCCGAGCAGGGCTATCAGAAACCCGCCAATGGCAGGCCCAATTGACCAGCCCAGGTTGATGGCCATGCGCAACAGCGAAAAGGAGCGGGTCCGGTTTTCCGGTGGGCTGTATGCTCCTATGGCCGTCATGGTCGCTGGCCGAAAGGATTCGCCGATGGTGCTCAATACAAATACCATCGTCCAGATAGCCTCCAGCCCGCTCACATAGCCCAGCACGATAAAAAACACCCCGCCCAGGAACAGGGACCAGAACAGTACAGGGTAGTAGCCAATGCGGTCGGTGAGGTACCCGCCGAGGAAAGAGCCGGTGAAGGAACCCAAGCCAAAAAATAGCATCGTCAGCCCGGCATCGCCCAGGGTGTAACCAAGATTTGTGGTCAAATAGACGCCGAGGAAAGGTATGACCATCGTGCCGCTCCGGTTGATGAACGAAACGGCTGACAGCAACCATACCGACCGGGACAGGCCGGAAAAGGCATCCACGTAGAGGGAAACAGTTCGGGCGATCATAGATGTAAAGTAATCCTGTTCGTAAATAAATATTGCCGTATCAACAGCAATGGTATGCTATACCGCCTGAACCGGGGATTGGTTCATTTTTGGGATGATTTTTGACAATGCCCATGCCTGACGAATATACGCATTCCCATTGATTGCCAAACAATTGCGCAGCAAAACGGACATGCAGGCCGTTGCCATGAAAATATTTCGCCTGCACTCCCCTTGAAAAACCCATTATCTTTGTCCCTCATTTTAAAACCGATTATAATCACCATGACCACACCCATGACTTCCCTCCTTTCGGCCCTGCGGGGCTTGCTCTTCATCCTTATTTTTTTTACCAATCAAATCCTGGCGCAAAAAGAGGCCAACATCTGGTATTTCGGGCACAGGGCTGGCGTGACCTTCTCCAACGGATCGCCCCAACCCCTCACCGACGGGGCCATTGATGCCTTTGAAGGTTGTGCCTCGTTCAGCGATGCGAACGGGAACCTGCTCTTTTACACCAATGGCGGCGGCTCGCCCCCCGGCGTTATCCCACAAGGCGAACGGAACGGCATCATCTGGAACCGCAACCACGAAGTCATGTACGATATGGGCCAAAACGAGGGCGGCGGTTACAGTTCCGCACAAGGAGCGCTCATCGTGCCCAAGCCAGGCTCCAGTACCGAATACTATCTTTTCACGGTGGACCAATACGTCAGCCTGGGGAATCCCGACCATCGGGGGGTGTCATATTTTACCGTGGACATGAGCCTCAACGGTGGGCTGGGCGGTGTTTCGTCCTACATCCCCATGCACTTTTCGCCTGCCATTGAGTGCCAAACCGTCATTTTGCACGAAAACGGCACAGATCTTTGGATATTGACCATCAACCCGGTGAACGGTTTTTTTGTGACCATACCGGTGAACAGCGCAGGTGTACAGCCTCCTGCCGCCCAACTGAGCATCGTGAGCGAGGAGAGCCTTGTCATCAAGGCATCGCCAAACGGTGGGTATGTTTTCGCCGCCAACCGGCTCTATCAATTTGACCGGACAACCGGCCTGCTCTCTTTCCTCGCCAACTTGCCCGTGTCCAGTTCCTATTCCTGTTCTTTTTCTCCCGACAGCCGCTACCTCTACACGACCAACGGTGACCTGGTCGGCGACCTCCTGCTCCGCTACGACCTCACGGCTCCCAATATCGCTGCCTCACAGCAAACGATTGCCAACCTGGGTTTCTCTTTCTCCGGCATGATGCAGATCGGCCCCGACAGAAATATCTATTTGCTCGAACAGCCCGACGATCTGGCTGCCACGGCGCAAGTCGGCCTCTCTGCCATCCGCTGCCCCGACGAAGATAACCCCGTGTTCGAGCGCTCTATACTCGTTTTTGGTACCGAACCCGGCACGGACTGGTTCGCCGGCCTGCCCAATTTCCCCGATTTCCTGTTTGAAAAAACCTTGGTGCCCGACACCACCTCAGAGTCCCGCTCCTTCTGCCCCGGCACGGACGTGACCTTCGATGCAGGCAGCAGTGGCGCATTTTACTTATGGTCAAATGGCGCAACGACCCAGTCCATTTCCGTCAACTCGGCTGGCACTTACGCCGTGACCGTGACCGATGTGTGTGGCCGTGTCCTGGCTGTCCGCACCTTTGCACTGACGGCGTTGTCGGGAGGCACCCAAACCGAACCTGCCCAAAACCTGACCCTTTGCCCCGGCGATGCGCTGACCCTGACGGGCACGCCCGGTGCCGATGAATACACCTGGTCCAATGGCAGCAATGCCCCGACGCTCACCGTCTCTGACCCCGGCAACTATGAAGTTACCGCCAATTTTGGCTGTGCTCAAGTGGTTCGTCCGTATGTGGTCGCCGCTGGCAACATACCTGCTGTCACAATCAACCTGCCCGCCGGTGAAATGCCTTGCCCCGGCGAAACGGTTACGCTGACTGCCTCATCAGCCGGTGCCACTTCTTTTTTATGGTCAAATGGCAGTACCGCTTCTTCCATTCAGGCACAGGCGGGCGAGACACACGCCGTCACCGTGAGCAATGCCTGCGGAGAGCGCTCGGCATCCCTGCGCGTGCCCATCACCGACTGCTGCAGAATCTTCGTGCCCAATGCCTTCTCTCCCAACGGCGACGGCTTCAACGACCTCTTCTTCCCATTCTTTGGCGGATGTGATTTCACCGGCTACCGTTTCACTGTCTTTGGCCGCTGGGGCGAAAAAGTGTTCGAATCGGAAGACCCTGCCGCTGGCTGGGATGGCACTTTTAAAGGGAAGATAATGCCGACCGGCGTATTCGCCTGGCAACTCTCCTATCAACTCAATACACCGGATGGGTTGATCCCTATCCTGAAATCCGGCGATGTGATGGTCATGTACTGAGGAGGGATTGGGTTAGGGAGGGGTGAGTCCACTCCGAAAAGTCAGCACAACAGAAAAAACAAACAGAGGGAGAATTTTATATGGAATAAAATTTTTTTTAAAAATNNATTCTTCTGCCTGTGCTATGTACTACAACTTGAAATGACTTTTCGGAGCGGACCCGCACCAGCGGTACAATTACATTTTACCGTGATGCAAAAAAAATGTCCGTAAAACTGTGTCATGTCGGAGCGTATTTATTTGTTTTGCCACATCACAACGCAAAACGAAACCTATGCAGCCACAACCTGACTTTTCCATTACGGCGCTCGATCTTTCCGTCATGGGCATCTATGCCCTGCTCATCATTGCCTACGGCCTCTACCGGGGCAAGCGCAAAAGTTCGGAGGACTACTTTCTGGGCGGTCGTTCCATGACCTGGCCCATCATCGGCATATCGCTTTTTGCGGCCAATATTTCGAGCAACACACTGGTCGGGTTGGCTGGCGATGCCTATCGCACGAACACCCACGTGTTCAACTACGAATGGATGGCGGTGGTGGTGCTCATCGTTTTCGCTGCGTTTTTCCTGCCCTTTTACCTTCGGTCGAAGGTGTTCACCATGCCCGAATTCCTGGAGCGGCGCTACGATCACCGATCCCGTTACTACTTTTCGGCGGTCACCCTGTTCGCCAATGTAGCTGTGGACACGGCATCGGGGCTGTATGTCGGGCTGCTGGTGCTGAAGATCGTATTTCCCGGCATGTCCACCATGACACTTGTATCGCTGCTGGCCCTGTCGGCAGCCATCTACACCATTCCCGGAGGGCTTTCCTCGGTCATCCACACGGAAGTGATACAGGCGGTGCTGCTCATGATCTGCGCCATGATACTCACGTGGTTCTGTTTCGGTGAGGTGGGTGGTTGGAGCGGCCTGATAGATGGACTGGCCGGCATGAAAGGACAAGCCCCAGTGGGCGACCAAACGCCCGAACAAATATTGAGCCTCGTGCGGCCCCTCGACGATCCCTTTATGCCCTGGACGGGCCTGGTCATCGGCGTACCTATCCTGGGCTTTTACTTTTGGGCAACCAACCAGTTCATGGTGCAGCGCACCCTGAGTGCCAAGAACATCCACGAAGGGCGGCTGGGCGCTTTGTTTGCAGGTTTCCTGAAACTGTGGGTGCTGTTCTTCATGGTGTTCCCCGGCACGGTGGCCATATTGCTTTACAGCGACCTCGACCTTTCCTTCCTCAACTACGAGATTCTGATAGACGGCGTGAAAACCCCCTGTTCCAGCCTGAACGACTGCCCGAACATGACCTATCCGGTGCTGCTCTTTTCCCTGTTGCCCAAGGGTCTCCTCGGCCTGGTGCTGGCGGGGATGCTGGCAGCAATGATGTCGAGCATTTCCGCTACTTTCAACTCCGCCTCCACCCTCGTCACGATGGATTTTGTGAAAAAAATAAAACCGGAACTTACCAGCCAGCAATTGGTGCGGACAGGGCAGATAGCCACCCTCGTTTTGGTGGTGCTTGCCGCAATGTGGGCACCGCAGATCGAGAAGTTCGGCAGCTTGTTCGAGTATTTGCAAAAGGTACTGGCGTACATCGTGCCCCCGGTGGTGGCCGTGTTCCTGCTCGGTGTTTTTTGGAAAAGGGGGAACGCACATGGCGCTTTTGCCGCCCTCATCGGTGGGTTCATCATGGCCGCATTGATGGTCGGCTCGCTGGTTTGGGATTGGTTCCCCGCCATCAATGACATTCATTTCCTCAACTTCGCCGGTATTCTGTTGCTGCTCTGCCTGGGCATCCACATTGGGGTGAGCCTCGCCACGCCGCCCCCTGCCGACGAAAAAGTGTCCGCCTATACCTTTACGCCTGCCGTTTGGCGGGAAGACACCACTTCGCTGCGAGGGCTGCCCTGGTACAAAAACTACCGGGTGCTGTCAGTGATTCTGCTGGTGATAACGGCCGTGTTGATCGGGTTGTTTTGGTGATGCCGACCCCCCGTTTGCGCAGCAAAAAGCCCCGTTGCTTGCGCAACGGGGCCATGCTATACTCAAAACTTTTACCGTAAATCTTTGGCAACATCAAAAATGGACTTCTCTCTGTATTCCTGCACTTGTCGGCGAGGAAGCCAACAACGGCGGAGAGAAGTTCACGGTTTCAGCCGGCCTGCGACTGGCCGAAACCGTGATTCATTTATCGGCTAATGACCAGCCTGCGCACGGCCACGCTGCCGGCAGAGACCAGTTGTACCGAGTAGAAACCAGGTTGCAGTGCCGACAAATCCAGCACTTTGCTGCTTTCCCCTCTTTCAAGTTTGAAACCGAGCGCCATTTTGCCAACGGCATCAAAAAGCCGTACTTCCATTGCTTCGGCCAGGGGGTTCTCCATTTTCAGGAGTGCCCGGTCGGAGGCAGGGTTGGGCAGGATGGACAAGCTGTTCGCCCAGGCTGCTTCCACCGTTCCGGTGATGTTGTCCACCACAATGTTTTGGCTGGCAATCTGGCAGTTGTTGGCATCCGTCACGACAACGGCATATTGGCCCGACCCGAGGTTGGTGAGGTCTTGCGTGGTGGCAAACGGGGCACCGTTGCGGGTCCAGTTGTAGGTGTAGGGAGGCACACCGCCCGTCACCGTGATTTGGATGGAGCCGACCCCTGCCCCTCCCTGATCGTTGGTTACTTGGTCAATGGTAAGCACCAATGCGGCAGGCTCTGCAATCGTTGTGGTGAAAACATACAGACAACCGGCAGCATCCGTCACGGAAGCGCTGACGGTTCCCGCACAAAGACCCGAAGCAGTAAGTCCGCTCTGTCCGTTGCTCCATGCAATCGTGAAGGGCTGAGCGCCGCCCGCAATCGTCAGGGTAGCAGTACCGTCGCAAGCGCCTGCACAGCTGACACCCGTACCCGTACCCGTTACCGTCGCTGGCTCCAAAACCGTCACGGTGAAAGTACACGTGCCCGTGTTGCCGGAGGCATCGGTATAGGCAAACGCCTGCAAGGTGGCACCCACCGGGAAGGCAGAACCGGAAGGCAGGCCCTCCGTCAGAACCAGGTTGGCGGGATCAACGGGGCAGTTGTCTGCTATTTGCGGAGCAACAAACATGACCGTTGCGTTGCAGAAACCGGCCACGATGTCGGAGGGACAGGTCAGCGCGGGGGCGATGTCGTCCACAATGGTGACCGTAGCCGTGCCGGAGGTGGTATTTCCGTTGGCATCCGTCGCAAAAATGGTCACTTGCTGGTCGCCCAGCGCCGTACAGTCAAAATTGGCCGGAGATACGGCCCAGAACACAATGCCGCAATTGTCCGAACTGCCTGCATCAAAGAGCGCCGGGTCGAGGAGTGCGTTGCCGCTGTCGTCGAGGCTGATGGTCACGTCCTGAAGCACCAATTCTGGAGCCTCATCGTCGGTGGCTTCCAGTTCGAGGGTCACTATCAACTGGCATCCGTTCGCATCCGTGACGGAAACTTCGTAAACATCGGCAATGATATCCGTCAGGGTCTCGCCCGTTTCACCATTTGACCATTCATAGCTATAAGGAGCCGTGCCGCCAAAGGCTGCAATGGAGATAACACCGGTCGGGTCGCCAGGGCAGAGGGGACTTTCAAAATCCACCACATCCAGGTCCAGTGCTTCGGGTTCCGTGATTTCCACTTCTATGGTCGCTTCGCAACCGCTTGCATCGGTGACAGTAGCCGTATAGACACCGGCGCAGAGGTCGGTGATGGTTTCTGTCGTTTCACCGTTGCTCCACTCAATTTGATAAGGGGACACGCCGCCGATAAGGATGAGGCCAATGCCGCCATCGCACAGGTCGGCGCAGGAAGCATCGCTGGCAACAAAAGCAGTTTCCAGTTCGCCGAGCAGTTCGATATCAAAACTGCACTCGCCGGTATTGCCTGCCGCATCGGTATAAACGAATGTTTGAACCGTGATACCTACCGGAAATGCAGAACCGGAGGGCAAACCTTCCGTCAGAACGAGGCTGGCGGGGTCAAAGTCGCAATTGTCAATGACTTCCGGCTGGTCGAAATCAACGGTGGCATTGCAGGCACTGACCGTCAGGTTGCCCGGGCAAACGAGCACGGGAGCCTGGTCGTCGGCAACCGTCACGATGGCCGTTCCGATACTTACATTGCCGTTCACGTCGGTAGCGGTGATGGTTACCGTCTGCTCGCCGATGTGCGAACAATCAAACGTATCCGGGCTGACGGTAATGGATTCCAGGCCGCAGTTGTCGGCGATGCCTGCGTCGAATTGGTCAGCCGTCACGGTGGCCGTGCCGTATTCATCAAGGAAAACCGTCACGTCCTGGAGCGCAAGCAGCGGTGGTTCGGCATCTGTGGCCACGATGGTGGTGGTATAAACCTGCACACAGCCGGTGCCGTCGGTCACGCTGAGCGCATAGCCGCCGATGCCGAGACCATTGGCAATATTGCCCGTGCTGCCATTTGACCATTCAAAGCTGTAAGGCTGTACGCCACCCGTCGCACCGACGATGACAAAACCAATGGTTTCATCGGGGCAGGTAACGTCCACGTGGAAAAGTTCTGAAACGATGATTTCCGAAGGCTGCCCGATTAGCACGGTCAGGGTGTTGGAGCAGTTGGTGCCGTCCGTCACGGTGACAGCATAAATGCCTGCAGAAAGGCCGGTAGCAGTGCTGGCAGTTTCACCATTCGACCACTCGTAGGTCACGGGGTCCACTTCGTTTTCCACTGTCACGGTCGCTTCCCCGTCGGCAGCGCCGTGGCAAGAAGCGGGAGTGCCCGTTACGGAGGCCGTCAGCACACAGGGAAATTCGTTCACATTGGCAGTTTCAATGGCCGTACAGCCATTTGCATCGGTCACGGTCACGGTGTAAGCGCCCGGAGCAAGGTCGGTGAGCGTTTGGTTCGTGCCGCCGTTGCTCCATTCATACGAATAGGGAGCCGTGCCGCCCGTAGGTTCGGCAGTCACGGAGCCATCGTCCACATTGGCCAAGCTCTGGCCCGTGCCGGATGCATTGGCGTGCAGCAAGTCGGGTTGGCCGATGAAAACAACGTCTTCGGCAGTACAACCATTTCCATCCGTCACGGTCACGGTGTAGCTGCCGGCCACGAGACCGGTTGCCGTTGCTTGCGTGCTACCGCTCGACCATGCGTAGGTGTAATTGCCATCGCCACCGCCAGCCGTCACAACGGCAGCGCCTGTGGCCGTATTGAAACAAAGCACATCCTCGCTCACAGCGTCAGCCGTCACGGGGTCAAATTGTGAAACAACAACCTCGCTTTCCGCCGTACAGCCATTGTTTGTATTGGTCACGGTCAGGGTATAAGTGCCGGGGACATCCACGAACGGGAACAAAGTGGTTTCGCCTGCGGCAATGTTGCCGTTGGTTGTCGTCCAGAGATAAGTAAACTCAGGGCCTTGCGAAGAAGCAGACCCATCGAGGGTAGCGCTTGTGATGAAACAATCGAAGCTGAGACCTGGGCCTGCCTCGGCTATGGGGTCTTCCGTGTCAATGGCGACAATCGCCGTATCGAGGGCAATGCAGCCGAACACAGCGTCAATGGCCAGCACGAAATAGAGGCCCGGCTCTGTGACCACGGGGTTTTGTTCGGTGGACTGGAAGCCGTTTTCACCGGCCCAAGACCATAAAATGTCACCTATTTGTGCCTCAACAGTCAGTTGGACGGTGGGGTTTGCACAGGTGATAGTTCCCCCGGTGGTAGTCAGTATGGGGTCAACACCGAGTTTGGTCACAACAGCAACCGCCGAGGCCGAGCAGCCCGTCAGCGTATCGGTCACAGTGAGCACGTAATCGCCGGGAGCAGTGACGATGGGATCTTGTTCGTCGGAGGTGAAACCATTGGGGCCTTCCCAGCCAAAAGTCACTCCGTCCGTATCGAAAATGCCAAAAATCTGCACTTCGGGTTCAAAGCAACTGACCTCGCCACCAATGGCTTCCACCACGGGCGTTACGACATCAGAGACGACCACTGCCTCATCGGAAGCGACGCAGCCGTTGGCATTGTTGAGTACGGTGAGGGTATAAATGCCGGGAGCATTCACTTCGGGAGTCAGCGTTTCTGCACCGGAAACGATATTGCCCGTGCTGGTCGTCCATTCGTAGGTGAAATCCCCCTGCGAAGACGCGGAGCCGTCCAGTTGTGCGACAGGGGAAGCGCAGGTCAGCATGAAGTCAGGGCCTGCGTCGGCAATGGGCAGGTCGGTATCGTCCTCCACCACGGCGGTTTCCGTTGCGGAGCAACCTGTAAGCGTATCCGTTAGCAACAGCACATAATCCCCTGCCAAGTTCACTTCCGGGTTTTGTTCGTTGGAATTGAAGCCATTCGGGCCTGTCCACTCAAATATGGCATCGGGAGTAGAGGTGAACGCCACCAACTCAACGGATTGCACGGCACAGGTGAGTATGCCCCCTTCCACTGTAAGGGCGGGAGCGGCCGTGTTGTCAAATACTTCTGTTGAAAAGCTGGCAGTGCAGGTGGTCAAGGTATCTGTAATGGTGAAAACGTACTCGCCTTCTTCGGCAACCAATGGTTCCAGTTCATCGGAGGAGAAACCATTTGGCCCCGACCATTTATAGACTTTGTCGTCGGTATCAGCGACAACGAGCAGTTGTACTTGGGGCAAAAAGCAGTTCAGTTCGCCACCTTCAACGGAAGCGGAAGGCGGTTCGTTGGCACCCGTCACCACCATTTCGTCGGTGGCAGTACAGCCGTTGTCGAGGTTGGTCACGGTCAGCACGAAAGTGCCGGCATGAGAAACGGTAGGCAAGGGCGTGTTTTCGCCGGAGGCAATCTGTCCGCCATCGAGTGCTTCCCATGCGAAGCCGAAGTTGGAGCCGTTGGCGGCGCTGCCATTGAGTTCAACCGTGCTGTTGGTGCAATCGGCCACGATGTCGTCGCCTGCGTCGGCGACCGGTTCGAGGGTATCTTCTTCTATTTCGACCGTAGCAACGGATACGCAGCCATTGTTCAGGTCGGTGATTTCCAACGAATAGGTGCCTGCCACTTGGGCAGCCGTTACGAGAGTGTCGGTGGGAGCGGAAAATTCTCCGCCATTTTCTGCTGACCAAAGAAAGGTGAAATCACCGCCTGCGGAAGAAGCCGAGCCGTCGAGCGTTACGGTTGACTGGATGCAGGTGATATGGCCACTGCTTTCAATGGCCGCCACTGGGAATTTGGGCTGCAAAGAGATGGATGCCGTTGCCGTGCAACCATTCTCGTCCGTCACGATAACCTCGTAATCGCCCGGTTCGAGGCCGTCAATGCTGTTTTCTGTCTGTCCGCTGTTCCAAAGATAAGTGTATCCAGGTGTGCCGCCGGATACTTCCACGGTGAGGGCACCCAGCGAACCGTCGCAGCCGGGATATGCGCCGACATCGAAGGTGAGCAGCAGTTCGTCGGGTTGGTTGACCTCGATGCCTTCCAGCAAAACCTGCTCGCCGCTGGAATCCTCCACGACAACATCGTAAAGTCCGGCAGGGAGGTCACTTACGTTTTGGGTGGTTTCACCATTGCTCCATTGAAAAAGGAAAGGTGGAGTTCCCTCTACGAGCAGGGCGATTGAACCATCGCTGCCACCGGGGCAGGTAACGTCTTTCACGCCTTCAATGGTGACAATCAGTGTGTCGTTTAATGCCCCATTGTTCGCATATCCGAACAACGGCAGCAATAAAACCAGTACCATAGCCAAGTGTCGAATTGTACATTTCATACAGTAAAAGGTTTTTGATAAGTTAGTGAATAAAAGAAGTTTACGAGTGTGTCTCAGTTACCGGGCGACTTGGAGTAACCCGGTAACTAAGGCAAAAAAATTTCACAAGCCAGTAGTTTTTTGGTTGGGCCTGATAAGTCAGGCAGTATCTGGAAGTTACCGGAAGATGCTCGTCAGGCAACACAACTTTAATGTCTTCAACATTTTACACAGAACGAGAAAATTGCTCAAAAGACATGAACGAGTCGAATATGCGTTCTGTTCGGTGCGCTGCCAATGTTTGCCCGGTGGATTTGGACAATAAAAAAAAACCTGCCCCGCTCGTTTGCGGGGCAGGAGCCCTGATATTTGCCGAACAAATTAATAATCTTTGATGAAATCTGTGGTTGGCTTGAGGATTGGGTTCTGGAGGAGAAGACTGCGCACCCTTTTAAAGGAATGAGGATCATGCGCTAAAGGAAACCTTGTTGCTCCTTTCTGTTGCGTCTCGCTCGATTTGGATAAAACATAACAAGTAAGAGCGCCAACGCCTTTGTCACCACATCTTATATGTGGCCGTACATTCATGGGTGTCATTCTCATCGTGTAATCAGTTCTTGAAAGTCGCTTGGTCTTGGAATAAAATGTTCATCTCTGCACCTCCTCAAGGAGAGAACTTTTCCGTGAGCATTTGGCAACGGCCCGAATGAATCGGGGCTGCCGCATTTGATTTGGCCTTTACGTGGCTTGGCATAAAGACCAAATCCGTTTTTCTCACGTCACGCCCCCCTTGAGGAGGAGGGAGATGAACACTTTTTTTGCAATTCACCGGTCGCGGGATAATCAATGCTTGTGCAGAAATCAACTAAACTAACTTGACATTTCTTTTAGGTACGCGGGGCCGTTTGCATTGATTACGCAGCAAAGGTGGGGGCAGGCCATTTAAAGCCCGATTAAACGGAAATTAAAAGAAAATTAAAAGGCAGGTCAAATTTCGGTGTCTTCCGAAATGCTGTTTTCGAGCGGTAAAAGGACGGTAAATTCGCTGCCAATCCCGACCTGGGATTGGATTTGAATGGTACCCCGGTGCAGTTCGACTATTTTTTTGCACAAAGAAAGTCCAATGCCGTGCCCTTTGGCGATGTGCTGGGTATTGGCCGCACGGTAAAAGGGCGAGAAGATTTTGCTTAGTTCTGGCTTTGGGATGCCGGTACCTACATCCTTGAAGCGAATCTCGATGCCCCTCTTCTTTGCTGCCAGGGCAATATGGACGGTATTGTCAGGCGAAAATTTACAGGCATTGTCCATGAAATTGATAAAAGCGGTGACAAGGAGTTGTTCGTTTCCGCTGATGATGAGCGCCGTTTCGTTTTCGGGCAAGGTTTCGTAGTCAAACTGAAAGAGATAGTCCGGCTTTTGTTTGGCCAGTTCTTCCTGGGCCATGAAGAGTGCTTCGTCCACCCGGATAGGGGAGAAATGAATGCGCTGGTTGTCAATGCCCGATTGGGCGAGTGTCAACAGGCCGTTGGTCAGTTCCGCAAAGTTGTTGGTATCGTCGAGGAGGGATTGCAGCACTTTGCGGTATTCTTCCTTTGAGCGGTCTTTTTCGAGGATTACCTGAATCTGGCTCCGCATGGCGGCGAGGGGCGTGCGCAGTTCATGGGATGCGTTCGACACAAAACTCTGCTGCATCTCGAAGGCCGTTTCCAATCGGCTGAGCATTTTATTGAAATTCATGGCCAATCGGGCTATTTCGTCTTTTTGGTTCCCTTCCTCGATACGTTGGGCGAGATTGCCCACCGTGATCTTCGATACCTGTGTATTCATGTTTGCGAGCGGGGCAAGCATTCGGGCAGCGAACCAGCGCCCGGCCGGTATGATGATGCCGATGCCAACCACCAACCCTGAAATCAGGATGGTGCGCAGGTTGCGCAGTTTGTTGCGTCCGTAGCGGTCGTAAGCGGAGGCGATGGCAATGAACTCCCCCGCCTCGTCCTGGTACAAAACACCCGACTGCTCGTATTCACCGGAAACGAGGCGTATATCCTTTTCCGAACGTATCCTGTCCAGCAACAATGGCGTGTAATGGAGTTGCGGTGTGTCCACGCTGCTGTACACCAGTATGCCGTCTTTGTCGAAAACCAATATTTCTTCCAGGGGCAAGGCCGGCACCGAGTTTTTATCAATAATGCGCAGCAAGTCCTTGTTCACCTCCTCCACCGTGAGCAGCAGGCGGGCCGTTGTGAGCGCCCGGTTTTCGAGACGGTCGTAAAATTCCTCCTTCCTGTATGTGGATGACAGCACATAGATCGTAATGGAAAAGAGTATCAGGATGGAGGCCACGATCACGGAAAACCGGAGCGTCAGTTTGGTCAGGATATTCATTGAAAAGTTTGGTAATAGCTTAGGAGGGCGCGGGAGGAGANNGGGAAAAATTGATCCCGAATCTTTAGTCGGGATTCCCCAAAAACACCCTATGCTAAGTAGTTACAAAGTTTGAAAATGATATTTCCCCGGTCAAAGCTCTTTTAGGTAATACCCCATGCCGGGTTTGGTGTGGATGAGTTTAGGCTCAAAGTTTTTGTCCACTTTTTTTCTCAAAAAATTGATGTAAACGTCCACCACGTTGGTACCGGTATCGAAGTTCAGGTCCCAGACATGCTCGCTGATTTCGGCACGGCTGGAAACGCGGCCCTTGCGGCGCATGAGGAACTCGAGCAGGGCAAATTCCTTGGCCGTCAGGGTGATGGGCATTCCCTGCCGGGTAACGCTTTTTTCCGCCGTGTTCAGTTCCAGATCGGCCACGCGGAGCAGCAGGTCTTCGGCTTGTTCGCCGCCGGCGGGGCTTCTCTTCAGGAATACCTTGACCCTGGCCAGCAGTTCCCGAAAGTCGAAGGGTTTCACGATGTAGTCGTCGGCCCCGGCATCGAAGCCGGAGATTTTGTTTTCAATCGCCTGCATGGCCGTCAGCATGATGATCGGCACGGAGGGGTCTTTCGCCCGGATGCTGCGGCAAACATCGTAACCGCTGACGTGCGGCAGGTTAACGTCGAGCAAAATCAGGTCGTATTTGTTGCTGCTGGCAAGGTAAGAACCTACGGCCCCATCGGGTGCGAGGTCAACGGTGTAGCCGTTTTCTTCCAATCCCTGCTTTACGGAAGTAGCTACTTTCGGTTCGTCTTCGACGAATAAAATCATGGGCGGTTTCATCCAAATTTTTGGCGAAAGTTAGGGCTTTTTTAGAATATGAAAGAAAGATGTCAGGCAACGCCTACTTGCAGGAACTGCATTTCGTAAAGTTCCCGGTACTTCCCGTCCTCGATTTGCAGCAGTTCCTCGTGGGTTCCGAATTCTTTCACCTGCCCTTTTTCCATCACGAGGATTTTGTGGGCATGGCGGATGGTGGAGAGCCGGTGGGCAATAATGATGGAAGTGCGTTTGGCGATAAGCGTTTCGATGGCGTGTTGGATGACGGCTTCCGATTCCGGGTCAATGGAGGAAGTCGCCTCGTCGAGGATCAGGATGTCGGGGTCGAAGACCAGCGCCCGGACAAAAGAAATCAACTGCCGTTGCCCCATGCTCAGGGTAGCGCCCCGTTCCATCACTTGATAGTCGTAGCCGCCGGGCAGTTTTTCGATGAAATCATGTGCCCCTATCATTTTGGATGCCTCCACGACCCGTGCCCGCGTGATATGATCGTTGCGCAAGGTGATGTTTTCGAGCACAGTGCCCGAAAAAAGGAAAACATCCTGCAAGACGACGGCCATGCGGCTGCGGTAGGCGCTCAGTTCGTACTCGCGCACGTCCCTGCCGTCAATTTCGATGGTTCCTTTCTGGATGTCGTACAGGCGGTTGAGGATGCTGATGATGGAGGTCTTTCCCGATCCCGTGCTGCCGACCAAGGCGAGCGTCTCTCCTTTTTCTATGGAAAAACTGATGTCTTTCAATACCCAGTCCATGCCGCTGTAAGCAAACCAGACCTGCTTGAAAGCCACCTCGCCATTGAATTTTTGGGGGACAATTTTGCCTTCGTTTTTGATGTGATCCTGCCGGTCGAGGAGATGGAAAACCCGTTCGGCAGCCACGAGGCCCATCTGCAGGGTATTGAACTTGTCGGCCAACATGCGGATGGGGCGGAAGAGCATGTTCAGGTAGAGCGGAAAGGCCACGAGCGCACCGAGAGAGACTTCGTCGCTCAGGCTTGCCCTCGCCCCGTACCATACCATGAGGCCCAAAGTGGCAGCAGAAATGACCTCCACTACCGGGTAGTAGATCGAGTAAGCCAGGATGGAGTCAATGTTAGCCTGGGTGTATTCACGGTTGATTTTTTTGAACTTCTGCATCTCCTGCTCTTCCGCATTGAAAATCTGAACGATGCGCATACCCGTCAGCCGCTCTTGCAGGAAGGCATTCATCTTGGCTATCTGCGCCCGCACTTGCTGAAAAGAGGATTTGATGCTTTCTTTGAAAATATAGGTAGCCACGATCAGGAAGGGCATGGTGACGAGGCATACCAGCGTGAGTTTCCAGCTTACCCAAAACATGACTCCCAGCACCACGAACACGGTGAGGAAGTCGGCCACGATGGTAATGATGCCTTGCGAAAAGACCTGGTTGATGTTTTCGATGTCGCTGATGGTACGGGTAGTGGAAATGCCGATGGGGGTTCGGTCGAAATACGAGAGCCGGAGCGAGGTGATGTGGTTGAAAATTTTCACCCGCAGGTCCCGCACAACGGCCTGCCCGACCCAGTTGGAGGAATACATGAAATAGTAGCGAACGATGCTTTCGAGCACCAGTGCTCCGAGGAAGAGCAGCGCCATGTTCGTCAGTCCCGGTATGTTGAATTTGAAGATGTACTCGTCCACCATCACCTGCACGAGGTAGGGCCTGAAAATGGCGATGGGAGCCAGCACGACTGCCAACATTGCCGAGAAGGCCAGCACGGCGCGGTAGGGCTTCGCCTGTGCGACGACCCGTATCAGGATTTTGTAATCAACGTTTTGTTTGGCGGTTGTGTCCATGTAAAGGCGTTGGTTCCCGGCGGTTGTGTTGGCCAAGAACGTAGAACAACAGGCGGCAGGCCGCACGGGTTGGGCACGAGCGGGTTTTTATTTCAAAAAATGCTGAATAATCTTCAGCAAGTGCGCAGGTGCGTCGGCATGTACCCAGTGGCCTGCCTTTTCTATCGTTTCAATAACGGCTTGGGGGAATCGCTTTTTTATCAAAACCTCATCGCCTGCCGTGATGTGATCGGAGCGCCCGCCCCGCACAAAGAGGGTTGGCCCCTCAAAAGGCGGAAGGCCCTCCCCTACTTCGGCCAGTATGTCGGCATAATGGTTCCGCAGCACGGGAAGGTTCATTTTAAACTCATAGCCCCCTTCTTTGCGCCGGGTCAGGTTTTTCATCAAAAACAGGCGCACGTCCTCCTCGGCGATGCGCCGGGCAAGCAGTTCGTCGGCTTCGCTCCGGCTGGTTATTTTATCCAAATCCATGGAAAGCAGGGCATCAAATATCTCGTGGTGGTTGCCGGCGTAGGCCTTCGGCGAGATGTCCACGACGACCAGTTTTTTCACCATTTCGGGGTGTTCCAGGGCAAATTGCATGGCTGTTTTGCCGCCCATGGAATGGCCGACGATGTTGGCCCCGTCGTACATCCAATGGTTTTCCATGAAGGAGCGGAGGTCTTGGGCCATGCTTGGATAGTCGTGCCGGTCGGCGCGGGGCGAACGCCCGTGGTTGCGCTGGTCGAGGATATAGACGAGATATTCGTCCGACAACAGCCGGGCGATGGACTGCCAGTTGTCGAGCGTTCCGAAAAGCCCGTGCAGGATGATAAGCGGCTCGCCCTGCCCAAATTCCTTGAAATTGAGTTCCACTTTAGCGCAGTTTCATTTTGCTCAAACGTAACTGATTGGCAGGGGTGTTTTTCGGGGAAAAATTGAAAATTTTTCCCCGAAAAACACCCCCAAATTGCAGATAGTTATGCTCAAACTTCCTGCCCCGCCAGGATGTCCAGTTCCCGCGCCACTTTTGCCATTTTCTCGATGGCTTCCTCGATTTGGCCAAACGTGTGGGTGGCCATGAGAGAGAAGCGGATGAGGGAGTCTTCCGGCGCAACGGCAGGGGTTATGACGGGGTTGACAAACACGCCCTCGTCCTGCAGATACCGGGTGAGCAGGAAGGTTTTGCTCACGTCCCGGACGTATATCGGGATGATGGGCGTTTCGGAGTGGCCAGTATCGAAACCATTTTCATCGAGCAGCCGCTTGGCATAATGGGTATTGGCCCAGAGCTGGTCGAGGCGTTCCGGTTCGTTTTGGATTAGTTCGAGCGCAGCAATGACGGCGGCAGCATTGGCAGGAGCGATGCTTGCGCTGAAGATGAGCGAGCGGGCGTTGTGTTTGAGCCAGTTGGCGATTTCGCTGCTCGTGGCGATGAAGCCGCCGATGGTGGCCAGTGACTTGGAAAAAGTGCCCATGATGAGGTCCACCTTGTCGGTCATGCCAAAGTGGTCGCAGGTGCCTCGGCCCAGTTTGCCCATCACGCCGAGGCCGTGCGCGTCGTCCACCATGACATTGGCGTTGTACTTTCCGGCAAGTTGGACGACTTCGGGCAACTTGGCCACGTCGCCTTCCATGCTGAACACGCCGTCCATGACTACGAGTGCAATGTCCTCCGGCCCACGATCCTTGTTGACGCGCTGGAGCACGGTTTCGAGGGACTCCATGTTGTTGTGGCGGTACTTGCGGGTAGTGGCAAAGGAGAGCCTCGTGCCGTCCACGATGGAGGCGTGGTTGCTGTCGTCGCTGACGATGAAATCCTTGCGGCCCAGCACCGAGGACAACACGCCCAGATTGACCTGCATACCGGTGGAGAAAACGATGGCTTCCTCTTTGCCCACGAATTGGGCGAGCTTTTCCTCCAGTTCGATGTGCAGGTCGAGGGTTCCGTTAAGGAAGCGGGAACCAGCGCAGCCGGAGCCGTACTTGTCCACCGCCCATTTGGCGGCTTCCTTGAGTTTCGGGTGGTTGGTCAGCCCCAGGTAGCTGTTGGAGCCGAACATGAGAACATCCTTGCCGTTCATTTTCACGACCGTATCCTGGTCGCTTTCTATGACGCGGAAGTAGGGGTACAAACCCGCAGCTTTAGCATCCTGCGGGGCTGTGTACCGCTTCATTTTTTGTTGGAGCAGGTTCATGCTTTTTCTGTATTTCGTTTAGCGGTTGCGAATGAATATTATGCTTAGCGTATCAAATCTGCGTAACGTTCCAGCCACTGGTTCACCCTGGTTTTTAAAACCAATTTTTCATACAGCACAATCGTTGCGACGGCACAGGCCGCACCCAGCAGCACATCTATTATATAATGATGCCGGGAATACACCGCCGCCCACCATATCCCGGCTAAAATTATTAAAAACACCCAACTGGCAAGGCGCAATTTCTTTTTTGCCCCAAAATACAAAGTGACGAGGGGATAGGCCGCGTGGAGCGAGGGTATGGCCGCAAAGACGTTCGCATTTTTGGCGTACATGCCGTTGAACAGTTTCACCCCCAAGATGCGGTCGAAATTGGCCAGCCCGGCCTCGTTGCCGGGTATGTCGAAGTTTTCCTCGAACCCGTGCAGTTCCACGTACCAGGGTGCCGCTGCCGGATAGGCGTAGTAAAGCAGGAAGCCGAAGATGTTCGTCAGCAAAAAGGCCAGCGAAAAGTCGAGCAACATGCGCTTGTCGTTGAAAAAAAGCCAAACGGCAAACATCAGCGGCACCGGCACCCAGCACAGGTAAAACAAGCCCGACATTACATCGAGCACAGGATGGGTATTTTTTTCAAAGAACTCGTTCGGGGTCACGATCCCGCCTCCATACTGGAATCCAAACAGCGATTTTTCTATTTCATAAGGCTCCCGCACGTGTACGGGATTGAACGCATAGTTGGGGTAAATGCGCATGGAATCGTAAATCACCCAATAGACGATGAAAAAAGTGAGGGCCAGCACGACCTTCCGGGACGTGGCATTGGTGAAATAAAGCCCCAGGCATATTCCGGCAAATACGAAATGGTCGTTCCTGATACCCACTGCCAGAGCCGACCAAAGCAGATAGGCAATGGCCACTCCAAGCACCAGGGTCGTTTCTCTCCGGGGAAATCTTTCGAAGACCATCTATTTGTATTCTGTACCTACTATTTTATCCCACAATGCCGAACTTACCCCAAAGCCACGTTCCGGGTCTTTGAAATGGTGCTTGAGGTGGTGGGCCTTCAGGGTCATGAACCATTTGTTGTTCCAATTCGCATGATGTACCGCATAGTGCAGCATATCGTAGAACAGATACCCCAACACGAAACCAGCGTAAAACGGGGCCGTGAGCGCCGCACCCATCAATATTTTGAAACCAAAATAAAAAAGGAAGGCCAACGGAATGCTGACCGAAGGCGGCATCACCAAGCGCATCGAGTCGTTGGGATAGTCGTGGTGAACGCCGTGCATGATGAAATGCAGGCGCTGCCCCCACTGCGAAGTGGGATGGTAGTGGAACACGAAGCGGTGGAGGAAATACTCCGCCGCCGTCCAGGCAAAAATACCTGAGGCAAACAGCCCCGTGACCGCCACCGTTCCGAGGTCCGTATGTGCATAGCCCCAGTACAGGAAATATCCCACCACCGGCACGTACAGGATGAGCGGCACGCTGAAATGCACCCTTGAGAAAAACTCCATCCATCCGTACTTGAACATGCGCACGCTCTCGTCCTTGTTGGAAACAAATAACTTTTTCATATTGCTGATGTGAAGGGGGTTGAGGCAGCTATTCTTTAAGTTTTGATAACCAGTTATTTAGATGTATTTTTTGACCTCTCCGAGGTCAAGATTAGTGAATAATTGACTGATTTTCAGGACTTAAAGAATTGCTGGGTTTGAGGGGTTTGATGGGTTTGAATCGTTTGAGGGATTTGATGGGTTTGAATTGTTTGAGGCGCATCAAACAATTTAAACCCATCAAACAAATCAAACCATTCAAACAAAAGGCTTTGAGGCAGCCTCTTTGCGTACCGGACCGACTCGTTTTTTTCCTTCGTCGGTCAGGGCAAGTTTGCTGCTGCGGGTCATGGTTTTGATGAATTCGACCCGGCGCAGGCGCAGGGCAGACCAGTCTTCGTCAATGGCGACCATGCGCACGCCCTCGAACCCCAGCCGACCGAAAACATCCCAACCCGAATCCCGGTCGAAGTCACAGGTGTATTTTTTGGAACTTTTTTTTGGATATGCCACCCACAACAGGCCGTCGCCCCGGAGGTTGGCGATGGCATCGGCCACTTTTCCCAGTTCTTCCTGCCGTCGCACAAATGCGAGGATAAAGTCGGATGGCCCATTGGGCAACCCTTCCTCGATGGCCGTGATGCCCTCCATGTCGGAAAGGTGAATCCTGAAACTTTCGGGAGCCTGGAAAATATGCACCTCCGGCTGGTTTTTGAAATTCAATTTTTTGAAAATGGTGTTCATAGATGCGATTGAGCCTTGACGGTCTTGTTTGTTGCTTACCAAAATCCTGTTCGGAAACACTTGGCTGGGCGCAAAGTTAGCAAGCGTTCCATCATTTGTAGCCGTGAATAATCACGGGCCGGTCAAATCCAGGCATGGCGAGGGGGCGGGGAAGGTTTTTTGCTTGATTTTAGAGGCTGTGATAAAAC
>JRYF01005173.1_pt1 | contig 31082 bp, 64 predicted proteins | sample 235331 | NCBI WGS metagenome assembly JRYF01 (sample SAMN03074217, study PRJNA261475) | activated sludge metagenome | biome: Wastewater Treatment Plant; feature: Wastewater; material: Activated sludge; isolation source: activated biomass of a wastewater treatment plant treating hydrocarbon... ...
GCTCACGGCGGCGACTCAACAATAGACGAAATCCACCAAGGAGCGCATGGACGCGCGACGACCCCGCTGGTCGAAGAAGAGATTGCGTAGCGACTCAGTTTGCAAGGTATCTCGGCGATGCAAACTGGCGTGGAGCATCTCGGCCAGCGGTCTCTTTGTTCGGTCCCCGGCGTTTGGCTTGCGCCCCCAGCCGGGGTCGGGTTGCGATTACTCGCGCCGCTTTCGCGGTAAAGGTCATCTCGCCCAGTTATCCCGTGGTTTTTGCACCCTTGCGGGTCTGTCCTTAGCGACCACACTGCCCGTTGTCTCGGTACCGTGCTGTTTAATGGCCGGCCTCAGAGTCCGGGACTGATGAAGCATCCCGGAGTGACTATCACACCGCCTGCGCGGATTCACGGGTAACGTCTGGCCCTATTCGGGCGGGCTGGTTGAGTCGCGCCGCCCAAAGGCAACGCCAATCAACGATGAGCGTCATCACGGATGATGACGATTCAGCGTTGAAGCCGGGGACTCAACTGCTTTATCATCTTCCCCTCCCCGATGACGCTCGCCACGCTGGCGTTCCTGACCATCCGCTTGCTGGTCTCGGCTTCCGCAGCCGATAGTTCGCCGATCCCACATAGCCGATCCACCAGTCTGTCGTAGCGCCGGTACAGTTCGGCGACGGTTTTGAACTTCGCCAGTTCCAACACCGTCGGCGGTTCTTCGTGGGTGCGCAGCCATTCCCGCGCTTCCTCTCGGTCTTGCTCGCTCCACTCCGGCGCTCCGGTCGTTCGGTCGGCGTGCATCCATGCCGCCAGCCGGTCTTCGATGATCTGATCTTTATCGCCATTGGCGCGGGCGCGGATGCGGTCGAGGATGGATTGAGCGGCGGCGGTCATGTCGCTGTCTTCTCAGGCAAGAATTTACCTTCACGCAAAACCCGTTCGAGTTCCACGTCCTCGTCGCACACGCCAGCCCACGCCGGGTTGCTCACGCTACGAGCGGCGGCGGTGGCGATTTTGCGCAACTGTTCGACTTCGCTGTATAGCTTCCACATCGTTTTCTTGGCCTCAAGCGTCGCATCATCATGCGCTTTCCACTTGTTTTTCAGATCGTCTAAAGTCATTCCGGCATATCCCCGTAATCAACAAAGTCATCTTCGTCGTCTTCTTCATCCATCTCCTCCTGGATTACCCCGCGCAATACGCCTTCCAGCGATACGGTAATCGCCCACAATTCCCGTGCGGTATCGGCGTACTGCGGGTCTTTTTCCAGATCGTAGGCGATCAGCGCCAACCGTTCGTGCAGCGGCCAAATCTGGTCGGAATGAACTTCTAAATCATCGTGACTCATTTGAGGATACTCTCCATTCTTGCCAGCATTTGCGTAGCGTGATGAATGCAAGCGGTTCGGTCCATCTTGCCCCAGCGCGAGCGCTTTTTCGCGCCTTCCAAATACCCCCGCAGCAGTTCTTTGCGGTCGATAAAAACTCGGCTATCCACTGGCATGTTGCGGTTCTTCTCTTCCTCCAGCACGTCGCCGATGGTGCAAAGCCACTGTATTTCACTGTCCGTGGTCCAGCCTTTTGGCGTTGTTTTGATCGACATCAAATTCTCCGAGAAACCCGCCGTTCAGGGCGGGGAGGTAGACAAGCTCAGGTCTTTAGACCGGGTTGACCGATCCGATAGTAGCAATAGTGGCTAGTTTTCTCATCAGATAAACTCCCCGACTATCAGGTCCCAAGTCCCTTCGCCGTGGCCGACGCAGTAGCGCCCGATTTTGTGGCGCAGCAAAATGAGGCCGGTCTGAAATTTCTCAATCCAATCCCCAAGAGACGTTATGCCTTCCTTGGTATCGACACGCAGGCTGAAACACCAACCGCCGCTGCTTTTGCCGATGTGCAGCCGTTTTTCGTCGGGTCCGCGGTGCCCGCAATGCTGGCAAGTGGTGTCTTTCTCGCGCCAGTAGTAATTCATGCCCATGTTATTTTCCTAAAATCTCGTTGTGTTGGATGATGCTATCCACCATCCAGTCGTATCCGCAAAACCCCGATGATTCCTTGCGCAGCTTCGCCGCTTGCTTGGCGTCTACCAAAGTTACATCAACGCCAGCGCGCCAGCCGTCTCCGAAGGAGTAACCGAAGTATCCTTTTTCAAGGATACGATTCGCAGTCTCTACCGAGAGCGATCGAGTAGGTCTAAAAGTGCGAGTGATAACATACTTTCGTCCCTCGCCGCTCCACTTCCCATTCCAGGACGGGCTGCCGGGCATACTGAGGGTGAACGCCAGAATCATGGTTTCTCTCCCATCTCCGCTTCCAACGCCAGCGCCACATACGCGGCGGCGTCCAGCAAATCATCGGGGTTGTGTTTCCCCGCCGTGGCTCGGGCGAGCTTCAAGACCGCCACGAACAGCCAGCCCTGCGTGACAGTGAGGTTTTGCCCGGTCAGCGTGTTGAACGCCCCGACCGCTCGTGCCATGCTCCGTTCGGCCGGCAAGTCGCGCTGTGCCGCTCGTTCTTCGATGGTTTGGGCAGCCTTCTGCAAGATAGCCGGCGCGTCGATAGGTGCTTGCTGAGGCTGATTGATACTTTCTTCCTCCGACCAGATGTCATACCTGGATTCATCACCATTCTTGTCGCGCATGGTTATTCCTCAGGGTGGTTGATTGAAACTACAACTTAAAGGTACTTTAGCTACACGCCAAAATCCAATTAAAAAAAACTATCGAGATTGTTTTGGTGATTAAGGAACTTGCCATACGCCGGTTTGCGATGGCAAATTTTGCGTTGGTTCGATGCGGCTCAATGCGCCGAGGAATTTACCAGGAATCATCCCCAAAGCCCCCGCGCGTTGTTTGCGAATTAGGATTTCGATGCAGCCCTTGTCCGCGCTGTTCGGGTTATAAATCTCATCGCGATAAAGCATGATGACCACGTCCGCCGTCTGTTCGATTTCCCCGGATTCGCGGGTATCCGACAACACAGGGCGCTTGTCGGCACGGGATTCCAGCGTTCGATTGAGTTGCGCCAACAGTACGACGGGAACCCCGAGCTTTTTCGCCAAGCCTTTTAGAGATTTCACGATTTCCGCGACTTCCCGCTCTCTCGGCAGATTCCTTTGCCCGACGATCAGCCCGAGATAATCCACCACCATCAACCCCACGCCGTACAGGCGGTGCAGCGTTCGCGCCCGCGCCAGTAATTCGCTGATCGGCAGCGCCTCGGAATCGTCGATCCACATGCGCGCATCGTTCATTTGCTGAGCCACATCGCTCAAGTCGCCCCACTCTTGGGGTGAGAGTTGCGCGAGTTGAATCTTGCGATACGGGATATCTTTTTCCGCCGCGAACAAGCGCGTGACGTATTCGTCGTAAGGCATTTCCAGCGTCCAGACCGCCGCCGACGATCCAGCTTGCACCGCGCATCGCGCAAGCTGCAAGCCCATGACGGATTTTCCCATGCCGGGGCGCGCGGCGATTACGTACAGCCGCCCAGGACACAGTCCGTCCAGCAAGTCATCCAAGTCCGGCAATCCCGTGGGCAACCCGGTCATGCCGGGACCGCGCTTCGCCCGCTCGTCCAGAATCTCCAGGGCTTTCGTGATGCACTCGCCGAGCGGCTGAGGTCCGACGCCGACCGCGCCGATATCCTCGCTGTCGAGGTATTCGCGAATCTTGCCGGCGATGTCCTCGGGCTTGGCGTCTGGGCGTGTCCAGTCCGCCACCAGCGTCCCCAGCGACTGCAAGCGGCGCAGCTTTGCGTATTTGGCGACGATGCGCGCGTAGTATTTCACGTTCGCGGCGCTGGGTGTTTCATGGACGAGCGTGGCAATGTTCGACGCTTCAATCCGTCCGGGGATATGTCCGTCCCGTTCGAGGCGGTCATAAACCGTCGCCCCGTCGATGGCTATATCGTCGTCCGCCAAGGACAAAATCGCTTCCCACACCAGCCGGTAAGCGTCCTCGTAAAACATCTCGGGCGCGACCAGGTTCCGCACGTCGGGCAACCGGTTTTCATCGATGATGATGCCGCCGCACAATGACGCTTCGGCTTCCAGGGAATAGAGCTTGACGGGGGTTGTTGGGGTCATTTTTGGTTTTGCGTTCCAACTCCGGCTGCAAACATGCCCCTAGAACCGCACAGGAGGCGATTCTAGGCGTTTTCCGGGGTTTACCCTGCGCTGATCTGGGTCAGGAGCATAGCGGCGCTATTTTGGGCTTGCGCTTGCCGTCGCCACGAGGCGCCCGGCGTGATGACGATGTCGGCGGTTTCCGCCAGCCGGTCGGCGGCGCGTTCGCCGATGAGGTGTTTCAGTTGATCGATCATCAAATTCGTGGCGATGATCGTCGGTCGGCGATAGTCGTAGCGTTCACACAAAATGCGCTCTAATGTCCGCCGCTCGAAAGAGTTTGGGTCGTGTCCGCACCCCACATCATCCATTACCAGCAAGTTGGCGTTAAGTACCCTTGCAAGCAGTTCCGCCTCGGTGGGTTGGTCGGAATACTTCCGATCCCAGGAAGCCCGGATATCCGCCAGCATTTTGACAGAATTAACGTAAATCGGATGTATCACTGCGTTATCCCACATGACGCTGACCGCCAGGTGCGTTTTCCCGCTTCCTGGTACGCCAAACAAAACCAGGGATCGGCGATGGGAACGAAGATTGGATGAGAAATTTTGGACGGTTTCCAAGACTCGCTGGTGTTCCTCGGTGGGCGTCTTGAAGTTTTCAAAGCGGCTCGGCAAAAGAGATGGGGGAATTCCCGCGCTGGCCGCAACCCATTCGCGAGCGAGCTTGATGAAATACTCGGTATCGTCTTGCGTCTTCATGATTTTTCCTTAAAATGCAGAGCCTGCGTAAGCGGTATTAGTCTTCGGGATATCTCGAAACGAGGGGACAGGGGATTTTTGATTGGGCTTGGTCTCCTGCTGGCGCGCTTGCCGGTGTTTTTCAAACACGCAGCCTTGCCAGCCGTTGGCAATGGCGGTTTCCAACATCTCGTTGGGGTCGTGTCCGAGTTGGCGGGCTTGGTCCAGTTGCTTGAAGACCATCGTTGCCCCGTTTGGGGTGACGGGCTTCTTGAGCGAGCGGCGGTGGTCGAGCCAGGCTTGCCAGGTGGTGGGGTCCACCAGGTCTGGGGATGGGGAGGGAATTTCCGTTGTGGATAACTGTGATTTTTTGATGGCGGCGACGGTCGGTTGCTGGGGTTCGGAATCAACAAGCAAGGACGGTTGCGAAATCGCTTCCCCCCATTGGGGGGATATAGGGGGGTTCTTTAATTCTGTATCTGTATCTGTATCTGTATCTGGGGGCGTTCCCGGAACGTTCCCTGCAACGTTCCCGGAACGTTCCCTGCAACGTTCCCGTCGCTCTCTATGTCGTTGAGTTCTAACGGTTACGTTGTCAGATTCAAATTGTTTTTTGTCCCATTCTCGGATAAAAATTAATCCGTTTTTTTCCTCAAAAAGTTCAGAATTTTTCAAAAAATTAAAAAATTTCTCCATTTTTTTATCGCTGACCTTCAACAAAAATGCCAAGTTCTCCAAGGAAGGAAGGCTTCCTCTGGGGTCGTTCGCGCTAGCGATGCAAAGGCAGTTGACGTAAATTTTGAACGCCGGCGGCGGCAATCTTTGGACGTTCGGCTCATGAAGGAAGCTGTTGTACATCCTGAACCAAGACATGCTCATGACGCCACCTCCAACCATTTTCATGGAACTGCTCATGCGGGGGTCTCCAAAAATACTTGACAATGTTCGGAATATGTTTACAATGTCTAATCGTGAAGATAGATTCTATCTACAATGTGGACAAGCATACGAGCGAGCAGCGAGCATGTCAACAGGCAAAACCGAAGTAACCATTTCGTGTCGGGTTCCCTCCGACATGCGTAACCAGCTTATCGCGCTGGCCGACCGCGAAGATCGGACGGTTTCCTGGCTGCTCAGGAAGGCTGCCAAGCGCCTGCTGGCAGCGGAAGCCAAGAAGTCCAAGCGCCAAGCCGCCGAACCCCGCGAGTAGCCGCAACCGTGGCGCGGGAAATTCCAGTATGCGCCCGATGAGGGCGGGAGGGCAAGTTGTGACGACCATCTTGAACGGCGACTGCCGGGACGTGCTGAAGACGCTGCCGGACGAGTCAATTCACATGGTTTGCACCAGTCCGCCCTACTGGAACCTGCGCTCGTATTTGCCCGCCGACCATCCCGACAAGCACAAGGAAATCGGCACGGAGAAAACGCCAGAGGAGTACGTGGCGAAGCTGGTCGCGGTGTTTCGGGAAGTGCGGCGGGTGCTGAGGAGCGATGGGGTGTGCTGGCTTAATCTTGGCTCGACTTACGCCGCTAATCGTAGTTACCAAATACCAGATAGCAAACACTGCGACGTTGGAAACAACGAAGGCATGAGCGTTCCTGTAGGGTTCAAGCCCAAGGATTTAATCCCTATCCCCTGGATGGTGGCGATGGCTCTGCAAAAAGACGGTTGGTGGCTGCGGAGCGACATCATCTGGGCCAAGCCAAATTGTATGCCCTCCAGCGTTACCGACCGTCCGACTGCCTCGCACGAATATGTTTTCCTGCTGGCGAAAGCCGAACGGTATTTTTACGACGCGGAAGCGGTGGTCGAATCCGCCGCGAAGGGCGACGCGAACGCTGGCACTAGAAATTATTGGCCAGGAACAGCCGGGAATCAGCGTAAGGACGAGGGGCAGGGGATAGACAACTCGCGTACCACCCGCAACCGCCGCAGCGTCTGGACCGTCGCCACCGTGCCGTTTACCGGGCGGACAAAAACTGTCCGTTGGGTGCGTGTGGAAGCGGATGCTGCTTGCGATGGCATGAGGCGCATAACGTCCGCAGATTGTCCAGTGCATGGTTGTCCGGGTCGGCAACGTGATGAACATGAAGCATCCGGGTCGAACCGCATTGCGTGCATTGATGGCTGTCACGTTCAAGAGTCTGACGCCGGGCAGTCTTCCATCTCCACGTATCACGGGCAACAGAATCTTCGGCATAGTTTGGATTCTTTGGCCCAGCCGTGTTTGCCTTTTGCCACTGACCGTAACACCGAAACGAGCAAAACGGCCCCCGCTCTTGAGACCATTCCGCCATGTAAGCCTTCCGCTCGAACTGGCAACCGCAATGGACGCAAACAAGCTGGACGCGAGTCGTCTGGGCGGCATCCCGACAAGACCGAGAGCAATACTTCGGTGGACGGTTCGCCCGATAGTCCATGCAATCAAATGCCTGATGGCACTGCTGACAAGTACAACGAACTGGATGTTTCCTTGGCATCGTTTAACTCCTACGTGGGAAAAGGCTGTAAGTGCTCATTTTACAAGGAAACGACCGAAGATTCAAGCCACTTCGCCACCTTTCCGCCAGCGCTGATCGAACCAATGATCTTGGCCGGCTGCCCCGCGCAAACCTGCCCAACGTGCGGTAAGGGGTGGGAACGGGTGGTGGAGCGGGATAAAAAGCCGAAAGGACGGAGCGGTGATGATGTTTATACCGGACAGGCTTACTCCACTCCGCAATCAGCAGTGTGGGGCATAAATCGTAATTTGGGCGGCGGTGCCCAATCCCGCACCCTCGGCCACCGCCCCGCCTGCGCCTGTCCGCCCGCCGATCCGATTCCTGGCGTCGTACTCGACCCCTTCGGCGGGTCCGGTACCACTGGGCAAGTCGCCATCCGCCTAGGGCGCAAGGCAATTTTAATCGAACTCAACCCGGAATATCTGCCGCTAGTCAACCAACGAACGGCGCAAGCCGGACTTAACCTGTGAGGGCAAGCCATGAACCATTCTTTTATCTCAACCGGAGCAAGAGCCATGCAAATAACCGTAAATATTGATGAAACCGTAATTATTAACGCCACGCGCAAGGCGTTCGCCGAAGCGTTCCGTTCGCCAGAATATCGCGGCGAAAGGGGTGCCGGTGGGTATGAGACGGTGCGCGCCCAAGTCAACGAGTACGTTAGGACGCTGGACTTGCGAGAATACATCCAAGGCGCGGCGCGGGCAGCGTTGAATGCCGTGGTTCGGGATGTTCTTGAAGCCGAACTGCGGGCGCATGTGAAGAAAACCGTCAGAGAAATGAAGCAGGAAGGCGAACTTTTTGAGGAGCAAAAAAAATGACTGATTTTTTTAGATCCCTGTCATCGCATTACACTATCGACCTTCCGGCTGTTTGGATGCGAAACTATGAGTGAATTAAGTCGTTACGAAATCAACAGCGCAGGCTATAAAGTTGATGGCTATGTTATGAAGGAATACACGGAAGAAACCTTTTTGAAAGGAAAAGCAGAGTGCTTAAAACACATGGCACGACAAATCGCTTGCATAGAACAATTAACCTTCGCGCAATTTGAAGAGTTGCGACGTAAAATGTTTAATGGATAACGATATGACCGCGAAATTTAAGGAAGGGCAACAGATATGGGTCTGTGCCAACCTCGGTGGGCAACTGGTCCGCGAGAAAGGCATTGTTCTCAACGTGGGCGAGAGCGGCATCGTCGCCGGTTCGTTTGCGACGCCGTTCAAGAAAATGAGCGAGTACCTGATGGATGCGGATGGACGCGACGGAGAACTCTGGCTGGAGCCGAGGTTTTGACGCCGCTCTTGGCTATCGATCCGGGGGCGGCGGGCGGCATCGCCTGGACGGATCGAGACGGTATCGTCCGGGCGTCCAAAATGCCCGAGACCATGCCCGAACAGGTGGATTTCCTGCGGGCGCGAGCCGTGGAACAACCGGACATCATCGCCGTGGTGGAAAAAACGGGCGGATACATGCCGGGCAATTCCGGTCCAGCCGCCGCGACGTTCGCCCGGCATTGTGGGAACCTCGACGCCGCGCTGTACGCGCTGGGTATTTCGGTGCGTCCGGTGTCCCCCTCGGTCTGGATGAAGAAGCTGGGGATGCCGAAGCTGACCAAACCGGAACGCAAGGCGTGGCTCAAGGATTTCTCGGCGCGGCGCTATCCGCATCTGACCGTGACCCTCGCAACCGCCGACGCGCTGGCGCTGCTGGCGTGGGCGGTGGATGCGAAGTTGCAGTGAAATCACAAATCCCAGGAGATCCAGAAATGAGGCTTTATATTGCAGTGGGGTCTGTATCTAAGCGAGGGAATTGCCGTGAAGAAGTGACCGTCAAGGCAATGGCGCGAGTAACAAAAAATAAAAATGAGATGGAAATTTGGGCTAAAGAAATCTTCCTTGCTGAGCACCCAAAAGAAAACGGGTATTTTAGGCATAAGGTGAGCGTTAATAAAGTTCCAATGAAGACTTTTAAGGCATGGGCTTCTCTATTGCTGGATAAGCAATTTATTTCGCTCGATAACCATCATCCGGGGTCCTATGGATGGTGGCGTGTTGATAATACCGGAGCACTGCAAGTCGCATCGCTGGATGCGTGGAATCCCAATCAAGAGGTGGATGATGGAAAGTAATTTTTGCTGCGCTCTCGGACAGAATTTGGTGATTTGTTTGCTGGCGGTGATGTTGGGATTTTTAGCGGGATTCCATGAAGTCATCGTCGGCGGCGGAATCGTGTCCATGAGCCTGCTGCGGCTTACTTACGAAGCTATCATTGGAGATGATGAATGAGCCTGAAAATTAGTATTCTGTCAAAATTCGCTACCGCTCCTACGTATGCGACCGATGGGGCGGCGGGAATGGATTTGTACGCCGCCGAGGATGTGGTGATTCCGGCGAAAGGACAGTCGCTGGTGGACACCGGCATCGCCGTGGCGATTATGCCCGGTAAGTGCGGGCAGATTTGGCCGCGTTCGGGACTGGACGTGAAAGCGGGCATCACGCGGGCGGCCGGATTGATTGATTCGGATTATCGAGGGCCGCTCAAGGTGCTGCTGGTCAATCGCAGCGACATCGACTATCCTGTCAGCATCGGCGACCGCGTCGCGCAAATGGTCGTCGTCCCGGTCTTTCAAGAGACCCTGGAAGTCGTCGAGAAACTCCCGCCGACCGGGCGCGGTTCGGGGGGGTTCGGTTCGACGGGGGTTTGACGGCGGTGGGCTACTGGACGCAAGAGAATCGCGTTGAAGCCCTGCGGGAGGCATGGGGTAGCGGCGGGATTCAAGCGGCTCGCCCGCTGTTTCCCGGCCAGACCGACGAGCAGATTCGCAATGCGGCGAGGCGGTATAAAATCCTGCGGTATCCTCATCGGTCGCATCAGCCGCAGGAGTTGACGCCGTTTATCGAAGCGGCGCTGCGCCGAGAGTATCGGGATGGCCGGCCCGACTTGAAGGGGCTGGCCTCTCGGCTCAACGTCCGGCACGGATGGCTGAAGTATCAAGCGCAGCTTTTGAGCCTGGCGCGCCGCCCCGTTCGCGGGAGCGGTTGGGAGGACGCTGAAGATGCGATTCTCCAAGAGGGGATCGATGCGGGGTTTTCTTCACAAACCATTCCCGTAACCTACAAAAAGCGGGGTTTAAGCGCGGCACCGCATCAGTGATTCAGCGCAAGGAGACGTTGCGCTGGAGGATTTCCAGGGATACCTTAACCGCGCGAGAGGTGGCTGGGTTATTTGGGTGCGACCACAAAACCGTCTCCCGCTGGATTAACAACGGCTGGTTGCGCGGCAAGCGTGGAGTCGCGTTTTATGCGGACGATCCACGGGAATCCCCCGACCCCGACCGCCAGCACTGGGCGATTTCTTACAAGCAGTTGCGAAAGTTCATGCTGCATCATCCTTCTGAGTGGGATCATCGAAGGGTCCGCAAAGAGGTGTTGCTTGATATTTTGATCGGGCCGCACTGGGTAAATGCCAACGAGAGAGAGGTGAGTAATGGCTAGGATAGAAATGACTTCCGAACGGGGGGCATGGCTGCAATCCCTGCAAGTCGGCGATGAGGTGATGCTTGAGACGTTGCTGGGGCTTCACCGCGCGAGGATTCAAAAGCGCGACAAGGGGCTTCTGACCGTCAAGATCAGTGGCGGGCAAGACTCGGACATAAAAGGCTGGGAAGTAAAAATTAAGGAAAATGACGGAATCGGAAACTGGCCGCACAACATCATCCATCCATTTAATGCGGAGATGCTGAAAGACGCTCAGGATGAACTCGTTCTCGAATTTATTGGAGAAGAGCCGAAAGATGTTCCGTTGCAGGGATGGGAAGCCGCGTGAGCAAAAAGACAACCTGGACGGTCGATCGGCCGGTTTGGCTGTGCTCGGTCATGGCTAACGGTGCAACAATCTCCCATGCGGGGGTTATCACGGAAGTTGACGAAGAAACCGTCAAGGCGAAAACGATTCGCCCGCCGGATCGCTACGAGACTTTCGATCTCAACGGCGAAGCCCGCGAGTTCAAGCATTCAAGGTTGCCGGATCGTTGGCTAATTGAACGACGGGAATGACCCTGCATGGAATCGTTAGACCCGCAATTCGTGCGCGCCTTGCTGACGGAATGGGCGCGCTGGTTGTCTTGTGGGAACGGTTATGCAAGGCGATCATCGTGCGCCGTCCTGCAAGATGGGGGCGTGGGCAGCGGCTGGTTCCACTCCAGACCGCCGTCCGGGGCGCTGCCGGGGCAGACCGCCGAGCGTGCATCAGTGGCTATGCGGCGATTACGAGATAGCGACCCGGCGTTGGCTGGTATTCTGGAGTTGTGGTATCTGCGAGAGCGAAACCATACCGCCGTTACCCTGGCGCAAAGCCGGGGGTTGGCGGTCGGGCAGTTCCACTCGCTGAGAAAGAGCGGGGAGCGAAAATTTTGGGAGATTTATTCTGGGCTGCTGGATGAAAAATCGGTTTAGCGCCAAGCCGGCGAAGGTCAAGAATCCCGCGTTGCAGAGAGTCGTTGACGGGTTGAGGATTATTCAGGCGATTTTGTTGCTGGAAAAACAGAAACCCGACCTGGAAAGATCGCGGTTTTTGGTGTTCGCCGCGCAGGAAACGGCAGAAGTTCTACTTCGGCGGCTGGATGAGTTAAAAAGATAGCGAGTTAGCTTCGGATACTACGATAGCAGCAGTTGTCGTAGGGGTTGGAAAACTTGCAGATCCTGGTAAAATAGCAAAAGCCCTGGGCGTTGTCGCGTTCAGGGCTTTCTAACACACGAACCAGTAAGGTGATTCGTTATGCGTAAGCGTGATTGTAACCTGTCGCACGACAGGCTTCAAGAAGTTCTTCACTATGACCCTGAGACGGGCGAGTTTCGATGGAAGGTTTCGCTTGCAAAAAGCATAAAAGCTGGTGATGTCGCCGGTAGTATAAGTAAACACTGGGGATATTATGAGATTAGAATTGACAGGACTCTATATAAAGGTCATCGCCTAGCGTGGTTTTATATGACCGGCGTTTGGCCTATAATGGATATTGACCACATCAACGGAATTAGGTCAGACAACCGCTTCTGCAATTTGCGTGGGGCGTCAAGGTCAGAGAATAATCAAAACAGCCGATCTTCGCGCGGAAGCTCAGTTTTTCGTGGGGTCTCATGGAGTGCGTGCGCAAAAAAATGGCGAGCAGACATAAGGCTCAACAGGAAAATCCACTATCTCGGACTCTTCGACATTGAGGAAGACGCCGCCGAAGCGTATCAATCCGCTCAGCGGCGCTTACATCCTTTTGCTCCTGGTTAGACGGCATCGGACACGCTGGGTAAAAAGAGATGATTCCCAGACGACTCGCCCGGCCTTACGTGCAAATAGAGCGACGTGGTGGAAATATCTGCATGACCCAGGGTATCTTTGACCAACACTAGCGATGCGCCCCGTTCCAACGCATGAGAAGCGTGTGCGTGCCTCATCCAATGTGCCGACACTGCCGGGTTAATCCCTGCCGCTTTGACCGCAGCCTTAACGATCCTGTGCGCTTGAGACCTCCAAATAGGTTTCGTAGCATCGTGAGGAGAATGAAAAATAAAATGGTCGGGTTCCGAGTCGCCCTCGGACACCCGTTGCAGGAGCTTTGCAGCAATTTCAGGAACCAGAACAACGCGGGTCTTTCCACCCTTCCCAAACACGGAAATCTGCACCGCGCCATTGTCGCGCGCAATCACGTCCCGCCATTTTAGGGAGACGGCTTCGGACACCCGTAGCCCAGCAGCGTACAGCAAATAGAGAAACGCCCGGTTGCGGGCCGATATTGGTGCTTGAAGTAAAGCCTGGACCTCCTCCTCACTCAAAATCCGCTCTGCCCTTTCCTGCTTCATTGGCACACCGCGAAGCGGGACCGTGGGATTAAATGACAGGTAGCCAGTTTCCATTCCAAACCTGTAAAGCGACTTAATCGCCGTCATCCTGACGTTTTTGGTTGAGGCAGACAGGTTCGGCGACGACTGCAACCAACTTTGTAAGTCGGCGACGGACACCAAACGCAGGGGCTTCCTCGTCATCGCGCGGAACTGCCGGATAGTCCGCCCGTAGAGGTCTACAGTGCTGGGACTAGAAAACAGTCCAAGCCATAGCCCGACCAGGTTGTCATCCTCAGACTGTTCGGGGATTGCCGGGGGCGCGCTGCGTTCTTCAAGGGTCGCGGCGTCCCATGCGACGATGTTCAGTTTCTTCATAATGACTGCATCATGATAGCATGCTCCTGGTTGGCTGGTTACTCTGGGAAAGGGGAAAGCCCGCGCGGGGCGGGCGGGGCCGGGTCTGGCATGGGGCGCATCCATGAGTATTTAGCAATATCCGATAACTGCCCCCAGGTATTGCGCGCCGTCCCGTCGTGGTATGTAGGACGGCGCGCAACGTCGTTTTCGTACTCTTTTCTAGCTGCTTGTTCGTTCATTGGTTTCGTTCTCCAGTGATGCCCGCCGCAAGGCGGGCTTGGCGGGGGCGGTCATCGAGCCGGCAACCATCGCGTTTCGCCGAAACGGTCTACTTTTATCGGCGGTCCGTCGTGAACCGCTTTCGATCCGTTGCGCTGCCAGCGCAGGGCGCGCCACTGAATGTCCTCAGCGGCGCTGATGGCCGCTTGAGCGGTGGCCGCGTCGTTGTAGGGGTCATAATCCTTCACGGCGCGCGCGAACGCGGCGGCATCGTCTTGAGCGATCTCCATCGCGATCTGCTCGACTCCGTCCTCGACCATCAGGATATTGCCACGCAAGACCGCCGCGCGGCCGCCGATGTAAGGCACGTTTTGCGCTGGAATCTCGTTCGCACTACTGTTGAATTGTTGAAAAAGGCTCATCTTCGTGTTCCTGGTTGGTTTCATTTTCTCATGCTCCAGTGATGCCCGCCTTGCGGCGGGCGTGGGTGGTCATAAATAACTCATCGCCGCCGGGTCGCCTTCCTCGGCGCGGAGGATAATAAGCTTGGCGTTCAGGTTGCCGGTCTGTGCGGCGCGGCGGATATCCTCCGCCGACATGTCAGGCCATCCGGGAAGCGCGACCAGCGCCGCTTCCAGTTCCGCCTCGTCAAAACGGTTCAACTGATCGATTTTTACAGTAATTCTACGTTGCAGATTTGTCGAGTAAGTCATTTTCGTTTCTCCTTGGTTATCCCCGGCTGGGCCGGGGGGCGTGATGGTTAGGCGGCGGCGGACTGCTTCAAGACCTCACACGCTGAAAGGCGCTTGCGTTTCCCCTCTTCGCGTTTGGCTACCCCGGTCCCATGATATTGTTGGCGAGTAGCTCCGGTGCGGCTCATCGTCGGCTTGACCTTCTCGCCGTCGATGGCGAGCACTTTAGCGACCGTCGCCATTTTTCCAGTGGGTTCGACTTCGGCGGTAATTGTGACACCGCGCCAGCCGGCTGGGGTGTAGACGCTCGTGTTGTATCTAACGATCATGATTATGCTCCTGGTTGCGGTTGTTTTGTACTGCCGGGATACTAATAGTCATGGTCTTATCCTCGAATCGCGTCTGCCAACTGGCAAACATTTTCAGTCGCCATCCTAAACAACGACTTCGGCCATTCGCCCGCGTGTTCTGCTGGGAGTCGCCAGCGGGTTTCGGTCAGCGACCGAAACACCGGAACAATCGAGCGCGGGCGGTCGTCGGCGGAGTCCCAAACCTCCAGCCGCCATTCGTGACGGCCAAAGCGCTGGGGAGGGGTGGCAAATAAAACAGTCCTCATCGGGTGGCGCTCCTATCCAGGTTCTTCAATGCTTCGCGGCGCGCCTGTTCGGCGGCGTTCAGGGCTTGCAGGCGGCGCGCGCGGATAGCGCGGGCGATAAAGGCGGCGGTGAAAGGCTTGTCGTTCATGATTCAGTTCTCCAGTTAGCACACGGGCGGTTTGACTGATAAACTGGCATTCCAGCCAGCATGTATTCACGCTTCATGGATTGGACGTAAGAGTGGAAATTCTTTGGAGTCTGCGCGGGTTCGCGGGTTAACTCGTCAACAGTTTCGCGGCCTTGCGGGCCGTCCCAGTTCAGGTAGATCGTTGCGGGCATGGTCTGTGCTCCTTAGCCCGCCTTTCGGCGGGCGTGGTGGGATGGTTAGGTTATTCGCTGAAGTGCCTAGCAGCGGCGTTGTATGCATCAATCCAGAAAGGCTCTTTACCTTTTGCAAGCGCGCAAGCCCCACCGCCGAATTCATCGAGGCGGGGCTTGCTGCATGTGTAAGCCCAGCTAAAGACGAACGGGTAATAATTTTCGTCAAGGTCTAGCTCGTCAATCAGGGCGCCGGCAATCGTCGCCACGGTCTCTGGGTTAAAAGATTCTTCTTCATAAAACCAGACAGAATCTTCCCCAATTTCCACATTGCAGCCGAACCAGTATTCAGGATCATCCTTTAATTCTGAAATGATCCGATTAACGATGTTGCGCGCCTGTTCGCCTTTTTCGGCGGGGAAACACAAGCGACAAGAACCGGATTGATAGTTGTTAGCCATGATAAATTCCTCGTGATTGGGTGGTGGGGGTAAAAGTTAGGTTTCGGTATACCCATCAAACCAGGGGCCATGTATTTTCGTGCGGCGCACATTGCGCGGCTTTTTGCAGGTTTGGGAGCTAGTTTCGGGGTTTTGGCAGTGAGCTTGAGCCTCTTCCAAGGTCAAGCCGGTTTTTATCGTTCGATTCGGCGTGTCGCCGAAATACATTCGTACAATTTTGTACTTCATGATTAAATCCTCGTTGGTTTAGGCGGATAGGTCTTGGATCACGGCGCAAACGATTCCTTGATATTTTCTCTGCATGGTAAAGTCCTCGTTGCGTTGGGTGAAAGGGGGCGGCATCCTTGCCGCAAGGGTTAAAGGCTAATCGTTAGCACTCCTGAAGGTCTTGAATAACGGCGCGCTGGCAGTCGGCGGGCAAGTCGAGAAATGAAATACGCTTGGCGAATGCGCCACCGCGCCCCTTGTATTGCACGGCGGTTATCGGCATTTCGCCATGTTGTCCGAATCCTTGAGGGTGGAATGGGGCGTCATTCATGGCTATGTATTGAACATTACCGCGCTCGTCTTGGGTGTCGAGATAGACCACGGTATAGCGGTCAATAAACTTCGGACAGTCCCAAACGGAAATCGGGCGGCCGTTTACTGTTTCATGTTTGCGGCGCATGGCTAAACCCTCCGGCACAAGCCGATATACCCAAGCCCTAGATGATAAGACATGAAATAATCCCCGAGCTTGAATGTAGTATCCCCGCTTCCCCACGGCGGATAATCGGTAATTTCCCCGTCATCGTCGCCAAAGTCCCACTGGGACAAATATTCCATCGCGGCGGCCTCCCCTAGGTCGGAGAGGATGTCTAAAGCCTCGGTTGCTTCATCGTTTTGTAAGAAAACGATTCCTTGATATTTTCTCTGCATGGTAAAGTCCTCTTGATTGTATGATGGTTTAGGCGGCCATGCGTTGCGCGTCGATAATCAATTCCCGCGCCAACTCTTCGGCGCAAGACTGCCAGTCATCCGACTCAACTCCGCCTAAACAGCTAGACCTGGCGATTTCGTCGCCGAATTCATCCAGTAGTCGGACTTGAATGACGGCGTAATACCATTCATCTTTGCACCAGGCGCGCAACCGCTCGTAGTCGGCGCGGGCGGCCAAGGCGGCGCGCTGGCGGGGAGCGCCTTTGAATCCGCCCCAACCATCGCGGCGGGCGATGCGGCAAGCTTCGGCGAAGTCGTAGTACCGCTTGCTTCCCCGGTCTTCACACAAGACCAGTTCACCGGGGCGCTTGCCACGGCTCATCCAGCCTGATACGGGGCCATGGCAATCATACCCGCGCCACGGTGCGCGCATATCCTCATCGCGGTCGAGGTAGACGGCAAAGGTCATGCCGTCCAGTTCGATGTTGTCTTCGTAATACATTTTTGTGCTCCTTTGTTGCGGGGTGTGGTTAAAGCTTTTTCGGTGCGGTCCTGGATCAAGACCGCACGCGGAAAGGCTTTACAGGCGGTTGTCGATTTAATCCCGCATGTCAAAAACATGCAGGGCTTTTGCCGCGAACTGCGGCGGCGCGCCTTCCGGTGCGCGGTTGGCGTTTTCAAAAACGCCAACGAGGAACTCCGAGCACAGTCGGAGCGCGGCCGCTGGATGGACGACTGCCACCCCCTCGAACGACACGTCGAGGCGGGCGGCGGCCGCGTGGACAAACGAGTTGCTCACGGTGAAGGCGTCGGCATCGCCGACGTGGACCAGGTTAAAACCCTGGTCTTCTGCCAGCGCCACCTGCTCGGCGGTGGGCGCGTGACGGGATATAAAGGCCATGTTCTTCATATTCATGTTCTCCTAAGTGATTGATGGTCAGTAACGGCTGAGAAAGTACTCAGCCGATAGTTTCATTTCCTCTATCGGGAATTCATAACCCTCCCCCTTCCTGGATGCTACGTTTAGCGCCCAGGGAAGGAACCCCAAAACGCGGCAGTGTGCAGCCGCCCGCCGATAGGCACGGCGGGCGCGGCGAACATCGCCGCGCCTCAGCCAGAATCTTGCATTACCGTGCGCGCAACGCGCGACGCGGTAGCACTCAGTGATGGTTTCGTAAGAAACCATCACTGGGACGTAGGTCTGAGACTCTACGTCCCAGACCTCTGCGGTGAGTCCTTCGGGGTATCCGTAGTTTTTGGATACCCCCTCTTCTATGAACTTGAATCTGTAATTCATGATTTTTGCTCCTTTTGGGTTGGTTTGGGTTTGGCTGAAAAAACAAAAAGCCCTTACTCGCCGGCGTGTGTGCCGACAAGTAAGGGCTTCTCGCTCTTACTTCAGTTTCCCCGCTTTTCCGGCCTCTCGCCGGGGAGCCTGTCCGAAGTCCCGGCAGCAGCCGGGCAGGGCGGGGACTCCTTCTTTTTTTAGGAGTTAGAAGTTCGCTTCGGCGCGGACTTCGTTAAGGGCGGCGTTCGCCGCTTCTTCGATCATCTGGATGATTGATTCCCCCTTGGCCGCCTTGTAAACGGCGACGGTAAAATTAGGCTCGCTGTAGTGCTCGCGAACCGTGAAGCCGCTGCGGACTACCACGATCAGTGATAGATCGGCAGCTACTCCGTGTCGATCAATTGCCTCTAGGATTGACTCTCCGCTTTCGCGGAGAGTTTGTGAGTAAGCATAGTTGCTTCCATGTTCGCCTTCCTGGCGGACAGCGTCCTGAATGACTGTGCCGTCATTCAGGACGAAACTTACTTCCTCTTTCCTATCGATCCCGCACATCGACCCGTCATGGGTCGTGTGCTCCGGGGTAAACGCGAGTAACTCGCGCCCCAGTCGCGCGACTTTAATCCCGTCGCAATGCCGCGCTTCGCGCGACCGCCCGTCGATCAGGATTTCCGAGAGTGCTGGGAACTCTTTCAAATAAGCTTGAAACTTAAATCTGTTCATTCCGAGTGCTCCTTCAGGTTATCCGCCCACGAGGGGCGGGGATGGATGGTTATGCGTCCATTGGTTGGTCCCAACGCCCGAACTTTAGCCCTTCCTCCCCATACCTCCGGGAGTCGGCGTCCTCATCAGGAATGTGGCATTCCCCGTTATACCAGGCGCGATAAGTCGCGCCTGATTTGGAAATGTACCGCCCGATCTCGTCCGAATACATCGGAGGTTCAGAATATAGTCTGCGGGCTTCGTAAATATTCATCGATTGCTTCCTCGTTGTTGGGTTGCCTTAAAAGTTAGGTTAAGTATAGCCTGACGCAACAATAATTCTAGTTGTTTGTTTTAATTGATAGGGAAAAGTTGATAGTCAGCGGCTAAATGGTAGAATCCGGGGGAATTCACAGCGAGAAAAGATCATGCCGGCGATCAAGACCCCTAAGCCGAGAATGCCGAAAGCCCCGACCGCTGCTATTCCCATCACGCCAGGGGGCAATCCCGCGAAAACTCCAACGAGCTTCAAAAAAGGGAAGTCAGGAAATCCGCGCGGCCGTCCGAAGGGATCAAGGCATCTATTGAGCGAGAGCTTTATCAATTCGATGCTGAACTTTTGGCGCGCGAACGGAAAGGAAGCGCTGGAGAAAACGCTTCAGCAGAATCCAGCGGCGCTCGTGGCGACCATCGCGCGGCTCGTCCCAAAAGATTTCCAGGTTACAATCACTGGCGATGTCACTATCACACACGAGCTGTCGGCTGATCAAAGGCGCAAGATCGCGGAATCGTGGATAGTGAGCCAGCAGGCCGCGAAGCAGGCGCTGCCGGGACGGGTCATCGAAGGGGAAGCTGAAACGGTCAGATTAGAGTGCAAGGCTGTGGTTTCCGAACAACAGGAACAGGCGAAGGATGAGCTAAGTGGTTAAGTTTTGAGCCGCTTGAATTGTTTGAAAAATACAACAAAAATAACAGGAATAAAAAACCCGGCTGTTATGCCGGGTGGTTATAAGGGGGGGTGTGGGGGGTTATAGGGTGTCCACAAACTGGAGGGCTTCCAGTTTGCTTTCTCCTAAAAAGGAGAAATTTCCGAAGGAGCCTCTACGCGGGAAGTCCATTCCCCCCCGATAGGCCGGACGGGCTTAACCTCTATACGGTCCCCCTTGAGGAGGAACGTCGGGGACAGGGCTACCCTCCCCCCGTCCGTCGTGGGTGGCGTACACTGAGAGGCCGTTCCTGATTCTTTTGCCGGCTCAGTCGAGTCCGGCATGTGGCGGAACAGACCCGCGCGGTGGCGCGGGCCGTGAAGGTCTTGCCGCAGATCGGGCAGACCTTCGTTGCGCGGCGGCGCAGGGCCGCCAGTTCGGCGCCGGGGGTGGTCATGGATACAACCGCCGCAGGTCGCCCTGCCCGAGGAGGTAATGGTCGACCCTTTGGATGTCCGTTCGGGTCAAAGCCATCCACGTGCATCCGTTGTGAAACACGGCGCAGGTTTCAGCGGCCTTGCCTGCTTTAATTAGGCGTTTGGCGTAGGTCTTCGTGATGTACATGTCATTCTCCTGGTTGGGTTGCCCCCTTGCGGGGGCGGTGGGGGTTAGGCGTTTGGAAACTGCAACAAAACATCATTGAAGTCGGGAAATGCGTACACGTTCCGGCCTGAAACGACGAGGTGGGAATCATCGTTAAAGCGAAAAACGGTCGCTTCGTCTTCCCAGTCTTGGGATACGCATGCATCCAAGTCTTCAGCGCGGGTGATGGCGTCGTTCGCGTTGCGGGCGGCTTTCTTTACAGTTTCAGCGACGTTCATGGCGGTTGCTCCGGTTGGGTTTGTCGTTTCGTTGGGTCTATTATGCAACACTTGCGCTGCCGTTGCAATCTTTATTTTCATGCGGGCGAAAAAAAACCCGCCGGAGCGGGTTGGGGAGTGACAGCCGGGTTTGGAATCCATCACCCTATCGGGCTACTGCAAGCGGCGGCGGAGCGCGCCAGGGCCGGGCTGGAACCGGGACACGTCAATGACGACCGCGTGGTTCAATCGGGCCTCGGCGATGGTCGGATCCGCACGGCCCCGCACGATCAGTCCTTCGTGATTCAGGTCGCGTTTTAAGACCCTCCCGCTCTGACTGCGGAGGGAAAAATAGAACGCCCGAAGGTGCGGCGTGTTGAACAAGTGCTCCAATGGCCTCCCCAGTCAACGAGTCTTTCTTGCATGTTCATGGTCGTTTACTCCTGTGGGTTAAAGTTCAATGGAGTTAATTGTTACGCCGGTTAAGGCGAGGTCTGCGCTTAACGCAGACTGGATTTTACGCCATTCGGCCGCGCTTAACGGCCCTTCCTCCTCGATTTGCGCGAGTTCGGAATGGAGCGCATCGCGCAGCGCCGCCTGCAGCCGACCGATTTCATCGGCCAGCGCCTCTATCCGACCGAGGCCGTCAATGCTTATTGCTAAATCTGTAAAGACTTTCCGCGTTGCGTCCATCTCGTTCTCCTTGGGTTAAAGTTTAGTGGAGTTATTATAAATCCGTTCGAGTAACGATTGCAACCTATTCGCCCCTATGTCCCATTGTATTTTTCAATGGACATGTGGCGAGCGATAGCACAGCCTCCCTTCCCTTTCCCTTCCCAATTTATGCGTGGCTGGCGCTGCTCGTGGCGCTGGCGGCGCTCGTTGCCCTGCTCGTTGTTCAGTTCTGGCGCGCTGGTGGCGGGTACTGGCCAAGCAGGGGCGCACGTCCTCCCCTCCTGGCGCTGATGGCTGGCGGTCGTCGGCCTCTCGGACCTGCTGGCGGCCAGGTGGGCACGACGACCCGCGACGGCAAAAAGGCGATGCGATGCGCGAGGGGGCGGGCCACCGGATTGCGCGGCCCCCGCTTATCCTATATCCACCCCGAATTTTCCGACCAAATTTCCCAAGTCCGTCCTATTTCCTCCATCCCTTTCACGCTCCCCAAGTCCGCGCACCAATCAGCCCAGTTCCCTCATGATTTCCCCATCCCGTCAATTATTCTTTACAGCAAATATCCCATCTCTTTCATGAACTCCACGGGTTTCCCTTCCTCATCCGAAAACCGACTGGAAAAAAATAGACAGCGAGCGGAAAGCGAGCTTGCGAGCGCTTCTTTTGACTTTGACTTTAGCGATTCTGGCGCTTTCAAGATTTTAGTTATAAGCGCCCGTCTTCGTTATGCCGCGACGTTTTATCAGGCTCGTTCGCGGGTTTCGGATTCGGGTGAGTTGAAAAAAATTTCGGCAAAATTTTTCCCAAAGTAAACGAATTTACTACCGCTATAAACAAAAAGCGCATGAGCTTAACTCCTTGCGTAACTTCTCATAAGGTGCTAGGCTGTCGGCTTCTTCTTGTTGATGAGAGGTGTGGCATGAGAAAATTTGTTTGTTTCCAGTCTCCGAGTCCCGGCCAGCCGAAGCGGTTTTACTTTTTCCACGAATCGCTCGGATTTCTGGTGGCGCGAGATGATGGGTTGACGAAAACGGACCTTCGGGTTTTTCTGGCGCTGGTCAGCGGGGAGGTGACGGAGGGGGTGCCGTTGCGCCCGCAGAAGGTGGTTGCCGAGGAATTGGGGGTCAGCCCGCAGATGGTGAGTCAGGCGGTGCGGCGGTTGTTGAGGAAAGGCTATTTGCGGAAGCTGGTGAAGGAGGGTCGGACGAAGGGGTTGTGGCTGGGGGACGTGATGGATCGGCTTCCTGAAAAGCCCGAGGTGAAGTCTGGAAAGGATGTCACGGCGGCGCTGGAGGTGGGGTATTCTCGCAAAAAAGTTGAAAATTCGTGTTTTCCTGACTGGCGGCATGAATTGGATGAATTTTTTGACAGATTTCAAGAGGATAGGTGATGAAAACGAGGATTCGTCTCATGAAATCGAGTTCTTAGATACAGAAATAGGCGATTCCAACCGATTGATTGTTAAGAAGTAAAAATGGCTTTTGTAACCATTTTTGGTTACAAAACAGCAAAAATTGGTTACAATCAAAAATCGCATTGTAACCATTGTTGGTTACAATCTAAGGTGGTGATGCGATGGGTAAGTACCAAGAGAAGCCGTTTGTTCGCACGGGGAAGAATGAATGGACGGACCCGACGACCGGAAAGAAACACGAGGGGCGCATGGTGCTTTGTCCGCCGCCCAGGGAGAAGTGTCACTCGCCTTTTTGTCGTCTTTACGCGGCGGGGGCGATGTTGCTGGGAACGAAGCCGACTTTACCGGCGGCTGCGCATCAACTGATGTGGCTGATCCTGGGGTCTTTGCAGTACGAGAACGTCGTTGGGGTATCGCAAGCCGATCTGGTCGTGCTATCTGGGTTGCGAAGGCAGCATGTTTCCCGAGCGGTGAATCTGTTGGTCAAGCGGCGCATCTTGGAAGAGATTCCCCAAGCGGGGAGACAAAAGAAGTACCGGATGAATGCCTTCATCGGCTGGCGGGGATCGATGAAGTCGGAGCGGGAGTTCCTTTCTGGAGAGCCGCCCCCCGACGTGGAGGGCGCTCTGTCGGGGGATGATGGGGGTTAGAGGTTAAGGTCCGTGGCGATACGGCGGGCGATCCATTCGATGACGTTGACACATACAGCATTCCCAAGCATCTTGTAGCGGGTTGAATCGCTGAATCCAGCGGTGTAATCGGGACTCCACCAGCGCCCGAGTTCGTCTTGCCATGCGCCGGGATCGGCCGGGGCGCACCGCCATTGAAACGCTTGAAGTCTCTCGCATTCTCTGGCCGATAAACGGCGTACCTTGTACGTTTGTTCTTCTGCAACAGTCACAACATTGCTTTGCCCGTCTCCCATGTCTGAATACTGCCTGCCTGCGCGTAAAGGCATCGCCACGGCTTGCGGTTGCCCGCCGCCGGTCGGGGATTGCTTCGTCAGGGTCAGGGCGCAGTCGTTGTTGAACTTTGGCGTCTGTTCGGTGGTGAAGGCGACTGGCAATAACATCGGCCCTGCGTTCGTATCGCTATTGTCTGGCTGTTTGCCGTAGTTCTGCGTCAAGCAGGGCGCTATCGTAGGCACCAGCGTCATGCGATCCGTCCCGTTGGTCTTGCCGGGGCAAGCGGGGCTGTCTGAGGCGCTGCGGAGCGTGGCGGCGATGGTGGGAATGAGATAGCCAGAATCTACTGCTTGATTCGACGCAAAGTTACCCGCGTCGTGTCCGTTGGGTCCGGTGTTGCAAGCCAGCGCCCCGACGACCGGCACTACATGTCCGGCGCAGGCTCCAGAAGCCACCGCCATCAGTGCGGCTTTCAAGGCATCCGGCAACGCTTTGCCCCGTTTCTCGGCGCGGCGGAGAATTCCTTTGCACGCCGTGCTCGATAAATAATATTTGTTGGAGACGTTCGATTCCAGAATCGACGCCAGGCTCACCGCTGTTCCGTCCGTAGGCCACTCCAACCAGGAATACTCTTCGGCGTCTTTGGGCGACCCCGAACCATTGGGCGTCGAGGATTCGCCAGCCGCAGACGCGACGGGGTCCAATAACCACGCCCGCGACTGACCAGCTTTTACCGTCTGTGCGGACGAAGGGTTCATCTTCGCCAACCATTGCGGCCAAGAAATGGCCGAATGCGTTGTCTGGCATCGAGAGGACGCCAGGCACGTTTTCCCAAACAACGATTCCTGGATCGAGTTCGTCGCAGATGCGGACAAACTCCGTCGTGAGGTTGCTTCTTTCATCGGTTCTCCCTTTTCGTTTTCCGGCGATGCTGAACCCTTGGCACGGACTTCCGCCGACCACCACGTCGCAATCGGGCAGGTTATGCCGTCCCGCCGTGGCTACGTCATCCAGCGATACCGCCTCTGGCCAGCGAGCGTCCAGGAGCTTGCGGCAGTGGGCGTCTTTCTCCACATGCGCCACAATCTGGAATCCGGCTCTCTCAAAGCCCAAGGAGAAGCCGCCGATGCCGGAGAACAAATCGATGACGCGCATCAGGCCGCGCTCTTGCCGGGTGGCGTTGGGACTTTGGGCGGGGGCTTCTTCTCTGCGTTCCGCCGCTGGTGCAGGTAGTCCAGGTAGTACCGCCAGTCGTCCAGTTTGAACGAGGCTTTCTTCTCCAGCAGCCGCCCGTTGGCATACGCCAGAATATCGCCGTCGTCCATGCGGGCGAGGGTGGCGATGGGGATGGGGTGGCGGTGGAGGGTCATGAGTCTCTCTGCTCCACGGAAGATTTCCACGATAACGAAGGAAGCACAAAAAAGCCCCAGGACTTGGGGCTTCTGCAAAGATCAATCGAACGATCAGCGCTCGGAAACCACGCGGAAGTAGTCCAGCAGCACGACGTTGCCGCCCGCGCCGTTGCCGTTGATGTGGCCGAAGAACGGGGCCAGAGCGACGGCTTCAGGAACCGTGACCGCCGTGGACAGCGATTTTTTGCCGTTGACAAAGGCGTGCGCGGTGAGTCCGTCGTAGAAGATCGCCAGCGTGGTCCAGGTATTCGCGACCATCGCGATAGTCCCGGCGACGGCGGCGGTGCCCGCGTTCCCTTCATCCGCCAACAGAGTCGGGGTTGCCGAACCGTCCAACAGTCCGAACGCCAGGACGTTGGCCGCCGTGGTGGTCCAGAGGTCTTCCGGGTTGGTCGTCGCGGTCAAATCGGACAGCCCGAACTGAATTGCGTTGTCGGTCACGTCATCGGTGCGAACGCGGACTTCGATGAAGGCCTTCTTGCCGGTGATGAGTTGGAACGACTTGGTGCCGTAGATCGCCGCGCCTTCGGAGGCGGTGGCGTCGGCGAAAGTCAGGACGCCGTTGGCACCGACCGTGGCGGTCGTGTTGACCGCGACCGTCGCGCCGGAGTCGATGATCGCGCCTTGCCAGCCCCACGGGGTGTTGGCTACGGGGCCGTTGGTGATGGCGGTGGCGACCACGAAGCTGTGGAAATCGTCGTGAAACACGTCGAATTCCGCCGAGGGCATCATGCCCATGCCGTTGCGGTACGCATAACTGGCTTGGTTGGAGCGAGTGCCGTGGACGATGGGTCCGGTAAATCCAGTAGACATGTCAGTCACCTTCACTGATTAAAGCGCAAAACGCGCGTCGTGGAGTGTAGGAGGTTGGCTGCCCAGGGTCAAGAGAGAATGCAGAGGGGCGTGCGGTATTACCCGGGACTCTCGCGGTAATGAATTTTGTTACCGCTCTTTAAAGCTAGCGGCTATAAAGTCGCCGATCCTGACGATTGCCAGGCGTCCTTGCCGGGCTCCAAAGTATCAAAATCCTGATGGGGCGTCTACGGATGTAGTGCCCGGAAACGCTTCGATCCGATTGCCGAGGATTTCTGAATAGCGCCTCATGTACTTGGCTTGCCGCTGCATCCGGTCTTGTTCGTCTTGGGGGAGTTCGGCGAACGTGCCGGTCGCGAGAAACTTATTGAGCTTCGCGAGGCGTTCGTCGAGTTCGGCTTTTTCGTCTATGACTCGTTGCTGGTACGGAAGCATGAAGATACCTCTCAGGGTGCGTTGTGGACGGAAAGATTTATTTTGCGTCGCTTGAGTTCGGCGCTAATCCGGTCGATGAGTTTGGGGACGACACACATCCAGTGTGGACCCAGCACGGCAAACGCCAAAGCGATGCCAGCATCAAGCGGTCGCAACAGGCCGAATCCCGCCGTAAACCCATTTTCATGGCGGACGATGATGGAGTCTTCGTGACGGGTAACGGTTAAGTGAGGAAACTGGCTAAGCCACTTGTGCACGGTATCAATATCAGAAAATGCCATTTCAACCAAGCGGTCGGTTGGGTTGGTGGCGGGAGGGTTCATTTCATTCATTGACCGCCTCTTTGAGGGCGACTGCACACACGCAGTCTTCAACGACTTCAACGGTGAACACGCATTCGTCTTTGGCAAACAGGTCGCCGTCTCCATAGCACTCGAATTTAGTCGCGAATAAGTCAAGCATGGGGAAATCCTCAAAATAGTTTAAACCGCCCACCACGGTCCCGGCAACAGCGCGCCGTCGATGCGGCTGGAGAATAGCGTCGGGGCGTTGTCTGCGGCGTTGTCCAAAGCATAAGCGTACAGGAACATCCAGAAATCGGCGTTTGCATAGGTATCGAGCAAGTTCATTTCACGACTTCTCCAATCAATAAAACGATGAATATCAGCGCCGGCAGCAGCGCGATTTGAAACGGCGTCAGCCACCCGATTTCGCGGGTGGCGCGGAAATCTTCTTTTACGAATTCCCATAATTCACTAAGAGCGGCCTTCATGAATTTTCTCCTAAAAACCATTTTCTGCCGGTTTCGGTCAATCGCCACTGCCCAGAGGTCCCAGGCACCAACTCCACCACGCCCTTGTTGACCAGGGATTGAACGGTTCGCAAGTCGGATTTTTTTCCGTTGCAATACACGACGCAGCCCTTGGCGTATTTAGTGGGCTTTCCCAGCACCGCTGGCTTGCCGCTGGTGAGATAGCTGATGAGGTTTGCTTGGGCCGGCGTGCCCAAACGCGGTTTCGGCGGCATGCTCTCTGTTCCGGCGAACACCTCAATCTTTCCTGAGTTCTTTGGCAGACTCTTGCTTATAAGAGCAGTGGAACGATAAGCCATCAAGCGATCTCGGATAAAATCCGAAATGTCGTGCAGGTAAGCATCAACATAAGAGTCGAAATCCCTTAACGGGAAAGGAGGATCTTCCTCCAATATTGGAGGAAGAAATGTAATAGTGGTTATCTCGGGCGATAAAGATTCTATCTTTACCAGCATACCGCCGGCTCCTATAATTGCCATGCTTTCAATTTTCTTTTGCCGGCTATTACTATTATCGGATATTTCATCGCTCATTTTCTTTCTCAACCGTCATCTTAAATCCAATTTCTTCTATCTCTTCAATAGAGTATGGGTTAGCCCTAAGCACCGTTGTCAGAGATTCTTGGTAAACGGCATTCTCTGGCCGATTAAATTCTATCCATAACTTGCATCCCTCACAGAGTGAGTAAAAGTTGCTAACCCATGTAGGATCAACTTCTCTTGCTTGGCAAGACAAATCTTTAGTCTGGAACCCATCAACCGGTCTCCCGCACTGAGGGCAATCCATTCGGGCGTTGACCCAATCGAACATGCCCATCACCTCACCACCTTCAGGTTCGGCTTGCTCTTCCTGGGCTTGTTCGGGCGCGGGCGAGAAATTTGCTTCACCGGCTCCTGATAACAAAACCGCTCCATCGGCTCGCCGTTCTCATCCACGAACTGCAACAGCTTGCCGTCGGCGTCGCGGGGCGACAGGTACAGCGAGACGCCGGTGAAGAACTCGATGCCGCCGATCTGGCAAAGCTGCTCCAGGATGGCGGCGATGGCTTGCGGACGGGTAGGTCCGGTGATCTTGACGATCATAGCGGTCTCCAAAGTTAGGCTAAACAAGATATTAAGGTGGTGATCGGCGGATGTCAAGAATTTTCGTTTGAAGGAGCGCATGGAAGCGCGATGACCCCGCTGGCTTGAGCGGATGCGTAATGACCCGAATCGCCAGGCATCCCGCCGCTGCGATTCGGCATGGAGCAGAGCGCCCAGCGGAATAGACCTGCTATCCGCGCCGGTTTTTCGGCTCGGTTCGCGCGGCGTCCTGCATCACCAGCCATTCCAGATAGGAGGTGATGCTGCGGTTTTGTGCCATGGACTGCTTGACCAGCAGTGCTTTGAATTCCGGCGTCACCTTGAGATTGACATTGACGGTTTTCCCCATGTTTTTCATCAGAAGATAATCCTTGCAAAGTTAATAAATGTTCTTTATCATACTCTGCATGATTACCCGACTCAAGGCGTTCAAATTCCGGTTCTATCCGACCGCTGACCAGTATAGAGCCGAGATGGGCTGGGGATATTGTTCATGTAATAGTTGAAGGTTATGAAAGATTTTTTAATGGCGAGCACTTAATGCTCGAAACAAAAACAGAACAGCAGAAAGAAGAATCCGCATGACCGACGCCAACATCCAATACCGCGATCTTTTAGTCGCCCTGTATTATGATGGCACCTCGTTGGAAACCCGCAACGGCACGGTGAGGTCGGTCATCGACTACCCGCCGCTCATCTTCCGCGAGACGCCGTTGGTGACGTGGCGCAAGACCGCCTGGAAGAAGGCGCTCCGGGAAATGGAGTGGTTCCTGTCCGGCGATTCGTTGTGTCCGCCGGAGTTGCGGGACTGGTGGGACGGGCAGTTGAATCCTGACGGCTGTTACTTGCATGGATACGGTTATCAGTGGCGCTCTTTTGGGCACAGAGAGTTTGGATATGACCAAATTAAATCGCTGCTTGATGGCATTCGCACGAATCCGCACAGCCGTCGGTTGATCGCCACGACTTGGCATCCTACTGAAATGGCGCGAATCACAGAAATCAATCAAAACCCGGCAACGCCGACGACCTGTCATGGTACGGTTCTGCAAGCGTTTGTGCGTGGTGGCCGGCTGCACTTGAAAACTTATCAACGCAGCGCCGATATTCTGTTGGGTGTCCCCCATAACTGGATTCAGTATTGGGCGTTGCTGCTGTACCTTGCCCATTGGACTCGGCTGGAACCCGGAACCCTGTGCTGGATATTCGGCGACCTGCATTTGTACTTGGACCAGACGCATGTGGAATGCGCCGAAGAGTTTCTAGGCCTTGACCCGCTGCCCGCGCCCGCCCGATGCACGTTGCGCTATCAACCCTCCGTCGCCTGGACGGGAGCCATCCCTGAGTTCAAGGCAGCGGACTTCGTGATGGAGGGGGAAGTGCCGGAGCCGGTGATTAAGATTCGTCCGAGGTTGTTGTGATGAATCTGGCAACCGATAGAAACCGCCCCAAGAGATGGAGATTTCTGTAAATGAAGAATCTTTCTGTAAATGAAGAATCCTTGGTTCGCGCGGACGACGTTGAAGTGAGTCATGGATGACGAACGACCCCGCTGGTCGAAGAAGGCGATGCGTAGGGCCTTGCCGCGTCCCCGCCATCCCGGCGATGGGCGCGGCTCCCGGAGCACGCCGCCCGGCGGTTCTTGACGTGCTATCCGCGCCGGTTCTTCGGTTCGCGTTTCGCCGCTGCCGACTCTTGCAGCACCAGCCATTCCAGGTAGGACGTGATGCTGCGGTGCTGCGCCTTGGCGCGCTCGACCAGCAGGGCCTTGAATTCTGCCGACACGCGAAACGTGATCGTTTCCGGTTTGTTGCCCATGCCTGAACCCCTCTGGTATTGCACTGTGAAAGCCAGTACAATATCAAACATGGTCCTCCGTCCGAAAGCCTACAAATTTCGCTTTGAACCGACCGCCGAACAGCGCCGGCAACTGGCGGTGGAGTTCGGCAACGCCCGATTCGTCTGGAATCGCTGTCTCGACTTGCGCGGCAAAGCTTGGGAAGAACGCCAAGAGCGTAACAACTACGTTTCGCTGAACAAGCGGGTGACGGAATGGAAGCGCGGTGAATTCCCGTGGTTGGCGGAATCCGCCGCGTGCTGTCTGACTCAATGTTTGATCGACCAGGACAAGGCGTTCGACCATTTCTTTCGCCGCATCAAGGCCGGTCAGAAGCCCGGTTATCCCCGCTTTAAATCCCGATTCGACCGCCAGTCGGTGCGCTACCAACTGGATCAACGCCATATCGCCAGCACCTATCAGGCGGGCGAGTTCATCAAGCTACCAAAACTCGGTTTTCTCAAGATTCGCTGGTCGCAAGTCCCTGCTGGAATCCCGAAAATGGTCACGGTCAGCAAGACGCCCGACGGGCGCTACTTCGTGTCGTTTGCTTGCGAAGTCGAGATTCAGCCGTTGCCGCTGACCGGGAACACGGTCGGCCTGGATTTGGGGGTTAAGGATGTGGTGGTGGGTTGGAACGGGATTGAAGAAAGCCGATCCGGCAATCCGAAACACCTGAAAAAGAAACTGAAGCGGTTGAAATTTCAGCAGCGCCGCTTGGCACGGATGCAGAAAGGCAGCAACCGCCGTCGCAAACAGCGGGTCAAGGTCGCCAAGATTCACGCCCGCGTTGCGGCGATGCGCGCCGACTTCCTGCACAAGACCACCACGGCCATCGTCCGCAGCGCCGACGTGATCAAGCTGGAAGATTTGAACGTCGCCGGGATGCTGAAGAACCATTGTCTGGCCGGCGCTATTGCCGATGTCGGCATGGGCGAGTTCCGCCAGCAAATCGAATACAAAGCGGCCTGGTACGGGCGCACGGTGGAAGTCATTGACCGCTTTGCGCCGACCAGCAAGACCTGTAGCGACTGCGGCAGCTACCAGAAAGTCATGCCGCTGAAAATCAGAAATTGGACGTGTCCCGACTGCGGAACGCGGCATGACCGCGATGCGAACGCCGCGAAAAATATCTATCGCTTTACAACCGCCGGGGAGGCGGGGCTTGCGCGTGGAGGGAGCAAGAACTTGTCGGGTCATGTATCCGGCACTCCCGGCGAAACGCGAACCGAAGAA
>JRYF01002809.1_pt1 | contig 30750 bp, 29 predicted proteins | sample 235331 | NCBI WGS metagenome assembly JRYF01 (sample SAMN03074217, study PRJNA261475) | activated sludge metagenome | biome: Wastewater Treatment Plant; feature: Wastewater; material: Activated sludge; isolation source: activated biomass of a wastewater treatment plant treating hydrocarbon... ...
ATAAAAAAAAAGACGATTTGCAAATTTTCCAAGGACACCTTCCGATCATCGAGCATTTGCCCCGGCGATTCTAGCCGCCCCGCCGGGGTTTGGCATCCGTCGTCATCCGACGCGACCGAAAACGGTTGGCTTGACCTTGGCCCAACCCTTACACTGCCCGCCGGCCGCATCAGGCCGTTTCGGACCGCTCGACCTTCCACGGTCTTTCCAGTCGCTTCCGCCCTTCATACAACAGTTGTAGTCCATTGATTCCATGACGATTCGCAATCTCGACGCCCTGTTCAAGCCGGACGCCATCGCCCTGATTTGCGGCGACGGCGACAGCGACGGCGACAGCGAGTCCATCATCGCGCATAACTTGATGGGCAGTGATTTTCGGGGGCCGATCATGCCGGTGACCCACAAACGCTGGGCGTTGGCGGGCGCGCTCGCCTACCGCGACATCGCCAGTTTGCCGCTCTGCCCGGCGCTGGCGATCATCACCCGCCCGCTCCGGGAGGTGCCAGCGCTGATCCAACAACTGGGGGAACGGGGCGCGCGCGCCGCGGTGTTGATCAGCGAAACGCGTGGCCTGCCGCAAGCCGAGCGCGAAACGCTGTTTCAGGCGATTCTGGACGCCGCCCAACCGCATCTGTTACGAGTGTTAGGCCCCGGCTCCCAGGGGCTTTATGTCCCGCTGTCCCACTTGAATATCAGCCTGAACCGTCAGCCGCTGCTGCCCGGTCAGGTCGCGTTCGTCACCGAGTCCGGCACCATCGGCCAAACTGCCCTGGACATCGGTAACCACCACGGCTTCGGTTTCAGTCATCTGATTCACTTGGGGAGCAGTCTCGATATCGATCTGGCCGATGTCCTGGACTATTTGGCCGGAGACCATCACGCCCGGGCGATCCTGCTGTACCTGGAGCACATCGGCGACGCTCGCAAGTTTCTGTCGGCGGCCCGCCGCGCCGCGCGTATCAAACCGGTCATCGTGTTGAAACCCCGCCGTCACCCCGAACAGCCGGCCGACGCGGTGTATGCCGCCGCGTTCCGTCGCGCCGGCCTGTTGCGCGTGGAAGATAGCGATGAGCTGTTGCAGATGGTCGAGGTGCTGAAAGCGGCCCGGCGGGTCAGCAACGATCGCCTGGCCATTCTGAGCAACAGTTCCAGCATGAGCCTGCTGGCGACCGACACGCTGTATGGGTTCGGCGGCCGACTGGCGCAATTTTCCGAAGCGACGCAGCGGGGATTGGAACCGCTGGTCGAACCGGGCGCGTCGCCGAACCCGGTGGACCTCGGCGATCAGGCCGGCGTCGCCCCTTACCGGCAGGCCCTGGACCTGCTACTCGCGGACCCGGGCGTGGATGGCGTGCTGGTCATCAAAACCCCCAGCGCCCTCAGCGAAACCACGGCGGTGGCCGATGCCCTGATCGAGAGCCTCGCCCGCAGCCAGCGCGTGGTCATCGCCAGTTTTCCCGGTCCCCGGACCGGCGCGGAAGCCCGACGGCGCCTGCTGGAGCGCCAGGTGCCGACTTACGAAACCGCCAGCAGCGCGGTGCGAGCCTTCATGCGCATCGTGCAGTACAAACGCAACCAGGCGCTGCTGATGGAGACTCCACCCTCGTTGCCGGAGGCATTCGTGCCGGATACCGCCGCGGCGCGGGCCGTGATCGCCCGAGCCCTGGCCGCCGGGCGCCACCGCCTCAACGAACACGAGGCGCTGCAACTGTTGACCGCCTACGGCATTCCGGTTGCGGAAACGCTGATGGCCCGTTCCCCAGGCGAGGCCGCGTACATCGCCGCCCGCCTCCGCATGCCGATCACCTTGAAAATCGTTTCGCCGGATCTGGCCGCTAAAACGCAGGTGGGCGGCGTGGTCCGCTACCTGAACACTCCGGAGGCGGTGCGAGAGGCGGCGACCACGATGTTGACGCGGTTGCGCGACGCGGCGCCAGCGACCCGCTTGGATGGTTTCGTACTGCAACCGATGGTGGCTCGCGATGGCGCTTACGAGTTGACCGTCGGGATACGCTCTGGCGGCAGCTTCGGACCGGTGATCTATTTTGGCCAAGGCGGCACGGAAACCGAGGTCATCAACGATCTCGCCTATGGATTGCCGCCGTTTAACCTGCATTTGGCCCGCGAAATGATGGCGCAAACCCGGATTTACCAGCGGCTGCGTTACAGCCTGTTGCGGCGTGCCGACCTGAACGCCTTGGCGCTCGCGTTGGTCAAGGTTTCGCAGATGGTCGTCGATCTGAGCGAACTGGCCGAACTGCACGTTAACCCGCTGTGGGTCAACGCTCAGGGTGTGGTGGCTCTGGACGCCCGGGTGCAGTTGGCGCCGGCCACCAGCATCCCGGCTCAGCGCCTGGCGATTCGCCCTTATCCCAAGGATCTGGAGGAAACCGTCACCTTGGCTAACGATCACCAGCTACTGCTGCGCCCGGTGTTGCCCGAAGACGAACCTTCCCTGCAAGCGTTGGTACTGCGGACTTCACCCGAAGATCTACGCTTGCGATTCTTTCAACCCATCCGCGAGCTGTCGCACCACATGGCGGCGACGTTGACCCAAATCGACTACCATCGGGAAATGGCGCTGGCGGCCGTCGGCCCCGGCCTGCCCGGCAAGGCGGAAATGTATGGCATCGTCAATCTCAGCGCCGATCCGAATAACGACCGGGCGGAGTATTCGATCATCATCGACCGGGCGTTGATGCGCCTGGGCCTCGGTAATCTGTTGATGCGGCGCATCATCAACTATGCGCGGGCGCGCGGCATTCAGGAAATTCATGGCGAGGTGCTGAAGGAAAACCAGGCGATGCTGCAACTGGATCGCGCGTTGGGTTTCGCCATCCATAACGATCCCGAAGATCCCGGTTTAAAGCATGTTATTCTAAGGCTGCATGGTACTGCTCTATCTGTAGGATGAATTCCTGTGTCCGAGAAACGTCTATTGGTCGTCGACGACGAACCCGAATTTGGTGAATTTGTGCGCAAGGTGGCTTCCGGCCTGGGTTACGAGGTGCGCGTGACCACCCATGGCCGCGCTTTCCAGGAGGCCTATCACGAACTGCGTCCCACCACGATCGTGATGGACATGGTGATGCCCGAGATGGACGGCAACGAACTGGTGCTGTGGCTGATGGACCAGGGCTACGCCGCTCATCTGATCATCATCACCGGCTATAGCCCCGATTACGCTCACGACGCGCGGGTCTTGGCGGAATTCAACGGCTTGCGTTCGGTACGGACTCTGACCAAACCTATCGGGCTCGCTCAGTTGCGCGAAATTTTAAGTGAGGACGGTTGAAGGGTACTGTTCGTGGCGAATTTCCGGGTCAAGGGGACTCGTCGTCGGCCAAGGCGCGGTGCAGACACTGAGCCAACTCGTATAGAGCATAGGGTTTCTGCAAAAATCCGGACAGCCGTTTGCCCGCGAAACGCGCGGCGATTTCACCTTCGCTATAACCGCTCGACATCACCACGCGCGCCGTTGGATCGATCCGATGCAGTTCGTCGAGCGTCTCTTCTCCATCCATGCAGGGCATGGTCAAATCCAGAAGGACCAGTTTGATTTCCTCGCGCTGCGCGCGGTAGATTTCCAGGGCCTCACGGCCATCCACGGCGGTCAGCACTTCGAAACCCAGCCGTCTCAACATCCGTTTGCCCATGGTGCGGACCGATTCTTCATCATCCACCAGCATGATCGTGCCGGTGCCTTTCCAGGGCTCCGAACCCGCGCCGCCCTTGTGACGGATCGACACTGATTCTTCCGAGGATGCGGGAAAAAAGACGGTGAAGGTCGCGCCCTTGCCCGGTTGGCTCTCCATCTTCAGCATGCCCTTGTGGCCGCGCACGATCCCCAGCACGGCCGACAGACCCAGACCCCGACCCGTGAATTTGGTGGTGAAAAACGGCTCGAAGATACGCTGCTGCGTTTCCGCGTCCATGCCACACCCAGTATCCGCTACTTGCAGCCATACATAGCGGCCTTCAGCCCAATTTTCATCCAGATACACACCGTGCAAATTTTGGCGCGTACAGTTCAAGACCCCGGTCGAGATCGTAATCACGCCGTTGTGATCGCCAACCGCTTCCGAGGCGTTAATCACCAAGTTCATGATCACCTGGCTGATTTGGCTGGGATCGCCCCGCAGGGGCGGCAGTCGTTCGCCGATATTCAGATTCAGAACGGCCTTTTTCGAAATAGAGGCCTTGAGCAGCGAGACCATCTCCTCGATCAACGCTCTCAGCCGAATCGTTTCATTGACGAACAGGCACTTGCCTGAATAAGCCAGCATCTGCCGGCATAACTCGGCGGCCCGTAGCGAGGTCATTTCAATCACCCGCAGACTATCGCGAACCGAGGATATGGGCGGCAATTCATCCAGCGCCAGGCTGGCGTTGCCCAGGATGATCGCCAGAAGATTGTTGAAGTCGTGGGCGATGCCGCCCGCCAGCACTCCCAGACTTTCCAGTTTCTGGGTCTGTTGCATTTGCCGCTCCAACTGCAAGCGCTTGTCTTCCGCCCACTTCCGTTCGGTAATGTCGGTGACCGCCAGCAACAGCATGGGAGCGGCGTCGGGGCGCCGGCGGCCCAAGGCAGCGCTGACGAGCGCTCCCTCCATGTGCGCGTAAAACGTCGGCCCTCGCGAGCGCAGGATGAACGCTTCGAGGCTTTTTTCCACCGGGCTTTTGAAAAATGCTCGATAGCGCGCCAGAAACACCGCGCGGTCATCGCCTTGCATGCACTGCGAAAACGGACTGCCAATCAATTGCTTCCGGTCTTTTCCCACCATTCGGCAAAAGGTTTCGTTGACCTCGTGAATCAGTCCACCATCATTCAATACCAGATAGCCGATGGGCGCCTGCTGAAATAACAGGGCAAACTGGTTACGGGACTGTTCCAGTTCCGCCGTGACGCGGCGCAGTTCTTCGTTTTGAATCTCCAGTTCGATCTGATGCACCTGGAGTTCGTGGACCAGTTTACGGGCCTGTTCGCCCGACAGATCCTGCGGTTCTAAATATTGGTGGGCGACGCTGGCTTCCGCTTTTTCTCTGAGAATCCGTGCCCTATCTCGATCATTGGTCATTACACTGCCTCTACTCAACCGTACCGGCGGAACCGTCGTGCTTATGGATGTTTGATTTGAATATTCCAGCGCTTTTACCGAGATCGCGAGATCGGTAAAGTCTGGCTGGATTACAAATCAGTATAGGCGGAAATCAGGCCCGTCTTCGGGCAAATCTTTCGCGCGGCCGGTTAGCCTTGAATGATGAATTACACCACGCCGATCAGGCACAGCTCCGCCCACAGGTCATCCAGTTTGAGCGGTTCGCGCGGGGTACTATCCACCCCCTTGCAACGCCTGCCAGGCCGCGAGGCCGACGCCGGCCAGCAGCGCCGCCAACAGGACGGCGAAGGCGATTTTCCACGGGCTGTAGGGCCGTTCGCCCTGCACCTCCCCCGTGCGGCCGTTGACCAGAAAGCGATAGGTCCGGTCGCGAAAGCGGAAAGCCGACATCCATACCGGCAGGAGAATGTGCTTGAAACGGATTTCGCCGTAGCGGGTCTCCGCGGCATGAATGCGCTGGCGGTCGCCGCCGATGTCGCGTTCGATGTCGCGGCGAATGACGGGCGCCATGATCTCCCGGGCGCGCTCGAAGCCCTGATCCAGCTCCACTTGATACATCTCGCTGCGGAAGCCGCTCAGATACTCTTCCCGGTACGGCGTCAGTTGGGCCAGGTCCCAGGGCTCCAACCGTTCGGTCGTGGCCCGCGGCAGCGACCGGCTGGCCAGCACCAGGATATCGTCGAAGAACCGGGAGACGACACCCGCCGTCGAGGTCCAGCGGGTTTTGGTCACCACCCGGACCCGCTCGACCTCCCGACCGTTCTCGATGGCGCGATAGGTTTCCCGAACCTGGTAATCGTCGCCGCGCTCGCCCCGGTAGCGCGTGGTGGTTTCGGCGTCGTAGGTCCAATAGGGGACGTACATGCCGGTCAGACTGGCGTCGTTGCGGGCGTAATCCTTGAGCCCGCCGGGGGCGAACCACATCTGGCTCAGCCATTGCCGGAACGCCGCGCGGGCCTGGTCGCGGGTGATCTGGAACGGCAACAGCGCCTGGACCCGTAATTCCCGGTGTCGCTCGGTGTTCGCCACCGCTGGCGCGCCGCAGAACGAACATTGGCCGGCGTGGGCGGCCGGGTCGAAGCTGTAGGACGCCCCGCAGGAATCGCAGTGGACGACGATGCTGTCGCGCGTCGCCGCGGTCGCCGCCAGCGCGCGCAGCGTCCGTTGGAAATCCTGTTCCTCGATCGGCGCGGCAACGGCCGCGATGCGGTTCTCGTGACCGCAATGGGCGCAGCGCAAGGCATCGGCGCCGGGCGCATACTGGAGCGCGGCGCCGCACCGCGCGCAAGGGAAACGGCGGGGTTCGGAGTTGTGGTTTGGGGAGAGGGTTCCAGACTCTTGCGGCATGGCGAAAGGCTCTTCCGAAGCGATTGTCCGCCAGTCTAGCAGGTTCGGCGTCGCGTTCCCGGATCGGCTGGATCGGCCGGCCAATCAGCGCCAAGCCAGCCTCATGTCGGGGTGATTTTCCATGTCGGGGTGATTTTCACGGAGACGTCCGCGAGCCGGTTTTCCTCTGATCCATCAGGTCGCGGAGCGATCGGCGGGCGCGCAGCGGTCCACGAATTGCCCGATGCGTTCGAACGCTTCGCGAGCTTCTGGCAGAATGGGCTCGAACAGGTGCCAGACATGAACCAGGTCCGGCCAGGTTTCCAGTTCCACCGGCGAACCGGCGGCGCGAGCCTTGTTGACGTAACGCCGGGCGTCGCCCAGCAGCATCTCCGCTTCGCTGGCCTGGACCAGGATCGGCGGCAATCCGGACAGATCGCCGAACACGGGAGACATCAGCGGATGGTGCGGCGTCATCCGGTGCATCATCCAGACCACGAGCAGAATGAGCGACCGGGGGAGCTTCAGCCACAATCCCAAATTGGGACCCATCATCGGATCCGTGGACCGGTTGTGCTTGAGGGTGGGACTGGACAGCGTCATGTCCACGCCTGGCGAAAGCACGATGGCGCCGGCGGCGGTGCGCAAGCCCTGGTCGCGCGCCCAAGCCAACAGCATCAGCACCAGGTTGCCCCCGGCGGAGTCGCCGGCCAGAAACAGTTCCCGGACCGGCGTCGGTCCGTCGGGACCATGCTCCAGAATCCAGCGATAGCCGGTCTGACAGTCGGCGATTAGCTCCCGGCGAGAATATTCCGGCATCAACCGATAGTCCAGCGCCAGTACCGCCGCGCCGNNCGCGCCGGTGACGCGCGCCAGTTGCGTGGTGATCACCCGATGCCCGCGCGGCGAGCCGCTCGCGAAGCTGCCGCCGTGCAGGTAGAGCAAGCGGCGTTGCGGATCGGTGGTGGGCGAGAGCACCCACTCGCCCGGCACACCGCCGGCGTCGACGTCCAGGATACGGTATCCCGAATCACTCGCTAGCAACGGCGGCTCGAAGAATCCCCGCCCCATCACTTGGCGAATCACCGCCAGGCGCTGTTTTCTGGGGGCGGCGGCGATCTCCGCCGCGGTGGCTTGCACCCGGCGCACGACTTCCTGATGCTCGGGACTGGCCGTATAGCGCGATCCCACCCGACTGTCGAGCGGTTGATCGTAAATCGAAAGATCCGGCCCCCTCAGAAAGAGGCGAATTAACAGCCAGGCCACGAACAGAACGAGAAACAGCGCCAGCGCCGTCAGGGTCCAGATCGACATGAGTTTTCCCTCATCAACGCTGGCCCGTGAACTCGGGAGGTAAGCCGGGTTCCGCCGCGTTGGCGGGTTTGTGGAATGGGAATTCCGACGGGAATTATTCCACGTGGAATATTTTTGCCAGCCTCAGATCAGCAGGCTGGTGTCTTCGTACAAATCGTCCAGCCCGAGGGTCAGACGGGCATCGCCGCAAGCGATCTCGACGATATCCTCGCGGTCGAGCGTCTGCTCGATCCAGCGGTCGCCTTCCACGCGCGTCAGCACCCGGGCGCTCAACCGCTCGGAATCGGCCAGCAGGTAGTAGCGCAGGCTGGGAATATCCTGGTAATGCAGCCACTTCTCGCGTTGATCGGTGGTGGCGGTCGCGGGCGACAGCACCTCGGCGATGAAGCAGGGTGCGGTCTTATAGAGCGGATGCTGATCGCTGTCGTCGCAGACCAGCATCACATCCGGGTAATAGAAGCTCCGATGGCTTGCGACGCGCAGTTTCATGTCGGCCATGAAGGCGCGGCAGGAATGACCGCGCGTCGCCAGGCGCAAATGAAAGAAAATATTACCCGCGATCCGGTTATGACGTTCGCTGGCTCCGGCCATGGCGAAGACTTCGCCGGCGACATACTCATGTTTTTCCTTGGCGCGGCTCTCCCAGTCGAGATAGTCAGCCTCGCTCATGCGAAATTTTTCGGCGGCGGCGCTCATTGGCGTTCTCCTCAAAAAACTCTTCAGCCATAGAGCGGCGCCAGACCCAATTGTGCGTGGATGCCGTCGACCGTTCGGGCGTCCAGCCCCAATCTCTGGGCGAGCTGCTGCAAATACTGAATTTCAGCGGTCGTATCCACTTCGATGGCCATCAGCGACAAGGCGTATACCTGCGGGGCCATATCCGGGGTTACATCGGCGAGGAAATTCATATTCAGGGGCTTGGCGATTTCCTCCCGGGCAAAAGCGGCTTCTTCCGGACCCAGATCGGCCAGCTTGGCGACGATCTTCCGCTGTTCCTGAGCGTCGATGACGCCGTCGGCCTTGGCGGCGTTGATCATGGCGCGCACGAGGGTTGTGGCTTGGCGATTGGCCCGCGCGGCATCGAAACCAGGCGGCTGGGCGAAGCCTAGTCCACTCGCCAGCCCCGCCAGTGGCGACTGGCCCGATCCCGCAGCGCTGCGTTGACCGAAAGACTGTAGCGCCATCACGGCTAGATTTCCGAGCAAGCCCGCCAGGTCGGGGCTACCGCCGGTCGCTGCTCCTCTGGAACGCTCCCCACCAGCCAGATTGCCCAACATGCCGGCCAAATCGGGACCGCCGGCAGGCATCCCGCCGCGCCGCGCGCCGCCGCCGGCCAGGCTGCTCGCCAATTGGTTGAGAATCTGATTTCCCACGTTTGAGGAAGTCGCGTTATTGCCCAGCAGACTACCCAACAACTGTAATGCGTCCATCGTCATTCCTCCAAAATTACGATAAATAAGGATGACGATGGATATCGCCATCCTTGAAGTACAAGTAACCTGAAGCTATCCCAGCGGAATGCGGATTTTCTGGCCGGGGTAAATCAGATTCGGGTCCTTGATCACCTCCCGGTTCGCTTCGAAGATTTTGGGATAGGCCGAGGCGTTGCCGAGAAATTTCTTGGCGATGGCCGACAGCGTGTCGCCCTTCTGAATAACGTAATACTCGACCGAACCGGTCTGCGGCGGCGCTTGCACTTGGTCGGCGGAAACCCCGGCGACGCCCTGGATGTTGCCCGCGATCAGCACGGCTTTTTCCATGGCCTCCGCGCTTGCGGCGTCTCCGGAAAGCTTGACCTGCCCGTCCTGGAATTCCACGTTCAGGTTCTGGACGCCGGGATTGGCGGCTTCGATTTCCTGCTTGATCTTGGCGGCGGGATCGTCGCCCGCGCCGAACAGTTTCTTACCCTGGTTGATGACGAAATCGAACAGTCCCATGATGCTCTCCCATGGTTGTTGCGGTTGCGAAAAATCTTCACTCCCACCAAAGGGGGGACTCAGGTCCCCGGCAGCGGCGGAGGCAGGTGGGCGAACAATCCACTCAGTTCCACCACTTCGTCGGCGGGAGTCCAGTTAGCCATGCCCTGGGTCCAGACCAGCGTGGCGCGGGTCAACTGGCCGTCTCGCGCCTGTTGTTGCAACTCGTCCAGACCGAACGGTCCCGCCTGCTGGTTGTTGGCCGCCACGAAGTAACGGCTTGCGGTCGGCAGGGGCGGGGGAGAGGTCGGCGGTGGAGGCGATGCGGTCGGCGCGGCGGGCGCGGGTCGCGCCAATGTTTCGCTCAGCCGTTGGGCCATCGCCAGTCCGAGACCCATATTCATTGCTTCGGAACCGCCGCCCGGATTGGCCGCGGCGGTGCCCAGAGCCTCCGCCGCCTGAAATTGGGTGTACTGGTCGAGATTGCCGACGATGCCCATGCTGGTCCGCTTGTCCAGCACGGCCTCGACCTCCTTGGGCAGGGAGATGTTCTCCACCAGCAGGTTGGTCAACTCCAGCCCGACCGTCGCGAATTCCGGCGCGATGCGCTGGCGCAGGAACTCGCCGAGCTGATCGTAGTTGCCAGCCAGGTCCAGCGCCGGAATCCCCGACTGCCCCAGGATATTGGCAAACCGTGACACCACCATGTTGCGCAACTGATTGGTGATTTCGTCGGTGGTGAACCGGCCGTCGGTGCCAACGATCTCGCGCAGGAAGGTCGGCGCGTCCAGAATGCGAATGGCGTAACTGCCAAAGGCTCGCAACCGGATCGGCCCGAACTCGGGATCGCGCAGCATCACCGGGTTCAGAGTCCCCCACTTGAGATCGGTGAAGCGGCGGGTGCTGAAGAAGTACACTTCGGCCTTGAACGGACTTTCAAACCCATGCTGCCAGGCCTGCAAGGTCGAGAGAATCGGCAGGTTGTTGGTCTTCAGTTCGTACATGCCGGGCTGGAAGGTATCGGCAATTTGGCCCTCGTTGACGAACACCGCGACCTGCCCTTCACGCACGGTCAATTTGGCGCCGAACTTGATTTCGTTGCCGTGGCGCTCGAAGCGGTACACCAGGGTGTCGTTGGAGTCATCGATCCACTGGATGACGTCGACGAATTCCCCGAAGAGCTTGTTCCATAACGCCATGTCAGCGCCCTCCGGCGGGCGGGGTCGGGTGCTGAGCGCGGGCCTGAGCGGACGCCAGGGCCTGGCGCAGTTCGGTTTCGCAGGCTTCCAGTTGCGCGGCGGCTTCCCGCCGCTGGCGGCGCCCTTCGTCGGCGATGCGCAGGCTGTCCTCGATGGTGGCGATCAGCGTCTGATTGGCTTTCTTCACCGTTTCGATGTCGAACACCCCGCGTTCGATCTGCGCGCGAGTCTGGGCGTTCGCCTGCCGGAGGTTTTCCGCGTTGGCTTCCAGCAGTTGATTGGTGAGATCGGTGGCGGCCTTGACAGTTTCGGCGGCCCGGCCGGAGCGGTAAATCGTAATCGCCTGAGCCAGTTGCTGCCGCCACAGCGGCACGGTGTTGACCAGCGTCGAGTTGATCTTGCCGATCAGCCCCTTGTCATTTTCCTGGACCAGCCGGATGCTGGGCAGACTCTGCATGGTGACCTGTCGGGTCAGTTTGAGGTCGTGGACCCGCCGTTCCAAATCGTCGCGACTGGCGCGCAGGTCGCGCAACTGCTGGGCCTTGACCATGTCTCCGCTGGCCGTCACTTCCTGCTCCAGGGCCGGCAGTTCCTCGGCGTCCACCTGGCGCAGCTTCTCTTCGCCCGCCTGGATGTAAAGTTCCAGGGTGTGGAAATAGTCGAGGTTGGCGGCGTACAACCGATCCAGCGAGGCGATGTCGGTCAATAACTGGGTTTTATGCCGCTCCAGGGCGTTGCTGATGTCGTCGATCTGGTTGCGCACCAGTTCGTACTGCTGGACGATTTTGGCCAGTGGCTTGGCCTTGCCGAGCAACCGGGCGAAAAAACCGGGCTTTTTGTTGGGGTCCAGTTCGTCGATATCAAAACCGCGCAGCACGCTGACCATGTCGTTCAGCGCCGCGCCGGCCGGGCCGCTGTCCTTGTTGCGCACGCCCTCCAACATCTGGTCGGAAACGGTGGTCAACTGCTCCTGGGCCTTGCTGCCGAAAAAGATGATGGAGTTGCTGTCGTGCAGGTTGAGTTCGGCCATCAGCGCGGCGACCTGTTGCTGGTCCTGAACCGGCGTCGGGGCGCGGGCGGCCAAATCCTGCTGGACCTGCGGCAACGCGGCGGCGAACGCCTGGGGCAGGGCGGGCAGAGTGGCGGTGGCGGTCGGTAAGGGCGGGGGGGTCGTGGTCATGAAATGTGAACTCCTGTGGTCGGTTCAGTCTTGCGCGGGGTCGTTGCAGTTGTTATCTGATTGTTGTTTAACAACTCTAAGAACCCTTTGAAGTCCTGGGTGAACATCTTTTCTGAATTCGATATATCGTTGGCGTAGCGTTTCCAGCGCGTCAATGCGTTCACTAACGGGTCGGGAACGCCAATAGGCGTAATCCGATGCTGGCTGGTTCATGCGGGCTACCTTGACCACTTTGGCAATCATTTCGATCGCGTCCTTTCGTTTCGATGAAGGTTGCGAAACCGGGGATCAGATCACCCCTTCCCGCTTCAATTGGGTGGTCAACACTTCGATCTGCACGTCGAGATCGCTGAGATCGCTTTCCAGCAGTTTCTGCTGTTGTTCCTCAAAGACTTCTTCGATGGTAATCAACACCCGACGGAAATTGTCTTCCAGTTCCGGTGTGGCTACTCGCGCATGGGTCTTGGCGTAGCCCTCGGTGACCTGCCGGGCGCCGTCCAGATAGACGTTGAGAAACTTCCGGGCCCGGCGTAGATCGCGTGGGTCTTCCTCCAACAGCGTCAGAACCTTTCGGGCTTGGGCGACGATGCGCCGCAACCGACCGTTCAGCTCGGCGTTGCGGATCTCGCGGGTGGCCTGTTCGATGGCGGCGATAGAACTCTCGGCCTGCGCCAGCGCTTCCAGCACCCGATCTGTGGTGTCCACGCCGTCCCGGTCAGTGAAACGCTTGGCGGCGCGCGGGTCGAAACCATAGGTGAGATAGCAACCGAGCAGCGCGGCCAGGCCGAAGGCGCCCGCCATGGCCGGATGATGACCGGCCCCAAACGCGGCGGTGACCCCCGTCGCCAACGCGATGAAGCCGCCACCCAGGGTTTTGAGCGGATACGGCGCTCTGGCGACCCGGCGACGGTCGTATTCAGCCTCGCTCAGCAGGCCGCGTCGCAGCAACAGGGCGCCGGCCAGAAACAGCCCGTACCCGGCGGCGTTGCCGAGCAGCTCGCTCAGATTGCCCCGCGCCAGCGCCGCAAAGGCGGCGAACAACACCGGCAGGGGCAACAAGAACATTAGGACCCCCTTGGGCGAGGGGAAGCGGCCGGGGGTTTGCCGGTAGCGTTCGGCCATGGTGCGAATTCCTCGTTGTAACAGCAGAATCACGGCGGTCAGGGGGATCAGAACGACACCGGCCAGCAGCAGAAGGCGGCCCATGATTAGGGATTCCAGAATCAGCCGCGCGGCGCGAGGACAGCGGGTGGCGCGGCCGTGGTGGAGCAAGATGCCACCAGGGCCTGGCAGGAGGCGATGCCGACGGCGGCGAAAATAAGCAACAGGCCAATGAACTTGCGCAAAAAGTCAGGCATGGCGACAGATTCGCTCGGTGACGATGGATACCCTCAACTATAGCACGTCGTCCGTGACGCCCAGTCGCGCCAACGCCTGTTCGAGCCGCGCTTCGGGATCGAACAGCGTGGAGGCTGGGGCACGAAAAGTCCGATGATCGAAATTACCCTCGGCATCGGCCTGGTAGAGGGTGCGGTAATAGTCCGGCCGCGCTAACAAATCGCGAAGACCGGCCAGCAACGCTTCGAGATCCTCATCCACGGTGTACAACCCGAGACTGGCCCGCACCATGCCTTGCCGGCGCTGGATCGCCGCCGCATCGTCGGGATCGAGGTCCAGCGCCCACAGTTCCGGTTTCAACAATTCCCGCACGTAGGGATGGGCGCAGAAGCAGCCGTTGCGCACGGCGACGTTGAAATAATCGTTTAGCACCGCGGCGACCAGGCCGTGCTCCAATCCATCCAGATTGAAGGCGACCGTGCCGACGCGCGGCGTGCGGTCGGGATCGGAATCGCCATAGACGCGCACCCCCGGCAGAGCCACCAATTCGGCCAGCAACCCGCGCAACCGCTGCTGTTCGGCGGCATGAATCCGCTCCATACCGATCCGTTGCAGGACATTCAATACCGCGCCCAATTGCACCGCGCCGAGGAGGTTGGGAGTGCCAGCCTCTTCACGATCCGGGAAGCGAGTGGTGATCTGATAGCTGTTGAGAAAAACATCATCCACCATGCCGCCACCCACTTCATCCGGATCGGAATCCTCAAACAACGCCCGCCGCGCCACCGCCACGCCCGGCGACCCCGGTGCATACAGCTTGTGGCCGGAAAACACCAATGCATCCAGTTCCCGTTCCATGGCGCCCGTGTCGCTGATGGCCAGCGGGGCGTGGGCAAGATACTGCGAGGCGTCCACCATCACCCAGGCGTCGTGGGCGTGGGCCAGCGCGGCGAGGTCGTGAACCGGATTGATGATGCCGGTGACATTGCTGGCCGCCGATATTGCGACGTAATTCACCCGACCCCGATATTGCTCCAGCAAGTCTTCCAGCGCCGCCAGATCGACCGCGCCAAGCGTCGGCGCCTCGCCGACCAGCGGAATGCGAATAACCTGGCCGGCGTGCTTGCGATGAGGTAGATCGTTGGCGTGATGCTCCATGAGGGAGACCAGCACCACATCGCGCTCCGGCCGTCGCGCCGCCAAAACTCGCGCGAGTCGATTGAGAGGAGCGGTGCAACCGCTGCCGGCGAAGAACGCGCTGTAACGTCCGGGATCGGCCCGAACGAAGCGCAATACCTGTCCGTGCGCCCAGTCGTAGGCGTGATTGACGATCCGGGCGGAAAAATGCAAATCGCTGTGGGTATTAGCGTAGTGGCGCAGCAGTTCGTCCACGACCCGGCGGGCGCAACCCAGGGCCAGTGTCGAAGCGGCGGAGTCGAGATAATGACGGCGGGTGATCCGGCCATCGGCGAGACGATAGTGGGTGTCGAAGCCAACAAAATCCCGGTGAAGAGGGTCGAGTACTTGGAGGTGATGAACAAGATCGGGGGACATAAATAAACTCCGATGACTATATGTCAGCCTCTAGCATTCTTCGTTCCCAATGGATTCTAGAGCCTTATGCGAGGACTTGATTAATATAGATATCGGATTAAAGTAAGGTTGAAGTTGTGACTGACAACTCAATCCACCTCCGCACTCCTTTGAAAAAGGAAACCGCGTTAGCGGTGAGAGGATTGCTTCGACTTGCCCCTATAGGGTGATCAAATGGTCGGACAGGCTCAGAATATTACTGGCAAGAAAATATCCCACTGCTTGCTACCTGAGACAGGCATCTGGAATTCTTCTTTATGGCGCTTTCTTGTTACGAGTACTCTAAAAATATTCAATTTTGCCATGAGGTTATTCGGATTAGTGATCATAACCATGATATTGTTACTCCATGCCACCAGCATTCTCTCCAGGGAGGTTATCCTCACTTGGAATGCCAATTCCGAACCTACCCTTGGCGGCTACCGTCTCTACTACGGGCCAACCAGCAGGAACTATACATCATCTGTCGATGTAGGCAATCAGACTATTTTTACTGTTTTTGGTCTCGAGGATGATAGATCCTACTATTTTGCCGTCACAGCGTATGACGTCACGAGAAGGGTTGAAAGTGGTTTCTCCAACGAAGTTTTTTTAGCTTCGACCACACCCTCCCCGAAAAACCCGAGTGATGAATTCTACCAAAGCGTGCGCGGTCCGATCCGGGGATGGGTATGTGGTGCATCTACCGTGGACGTCAAGATTCTCTGTATAGAAAATCATTGACGATTCTTCGTCGGTTCTTGTGGGGCGAGGCGAGACCGATCAACAGTCGTTGCTTGAAGTTGGCAAGTTTGTGGAACCCATACCACGCACTTTGCAAAAGGCCAACAGGACGTCGGAACAGGTGACTACCAGGGGTGACGTGAGTCAAACCGGACCGGCGGAGGGTCAGGGCGAAGACGGCGACGGTGAGGGCGGTTTTCATGAGCGAGCCTCCGTCAATTAGTACGTTGGAGGTTTGAGGAACCGCTTATCGAGCGCTTTCAAACTCACTTGAGCAGCTCGCCTGGATTTGGATGCGGTGCGCTTGACGGCGGATGGCGGGTGGCCTAGCGTTCTCCGAAACCGATCCACCGATTCAACTGATGCGGAGGCTCTTCCGATGGAATACCGATTCTTGGGCGCATCCGGCCTGCGGGTACCGGTCCTGTCGCTAGGCACGGGCACGTTCGGCGGGCGCGGCGAACTGTTTTCGGCGTGGGGCCAGACCGACGTCGCCGAAGCCCGACGCTTGATCGATGTGTGCCTGGACGCCGGGCTAAACCTGTTCGACTCGGCGGACGTTTACTCCGATGGAGCCGCCGAGGAGATTCTCGGCGCGGCCATCAAAAATCGCCGCGACCAGGTGTTGGTCTCCACCAAGGCCACCTTCCGCCACGGTCCGGCCGCCAACGACGTCGGTTCCTCACGCCAAGCCCTGATTCGAGCCGTCGACCGGGCGCTGCGCCGTCTTGGTACCGACTACATCGATCTGTTTCAACTCCACGGCTTCGACGCCGCCACGCCGGTCGAGGAAACTCTCCGTACCCTTGATGACCTGGTGACCACCGGCAAACTTCGCTACGTGGGCTGCTCGAATTTTTCCGGCTGGCATCTGATGAAAGCGCTGGCGGTCTCGGCACGGTACGGGTGGGCGCGCTACGTAGCCCACCAAGCCTATTACTCCCTGGTGGGCCGGGAATACGAGTGGGAACTGATGCCGCTGGCTCTCGACCAAGGGGTCGGCGGCGTTATTTGGAGTCCGTTGGGGTGGGGCCGGCTGACGGGCCGCATCCGGCGCGGCCAGCCACTGCCCGCCACCAGTCGCCTCCAGAATCCGGTCGCCGCGAACCTGGGTCCTCAGGTGCCCGAGGAGTATCTGTATCAGGTTGTCGACGCCTTGGACGCGGTCGCGGCGGAGACCGGCAAGACCGTCCCGCAGGTCGCCCTCAACTGGCTCCTGCAACGCCCGTCCGTGTCGACCGTGATCATCGGTGCCCGCGACGAAGCCCAACTGCGCGAGAATCTGGGGGCGGTGGGGTGGAACCTCACGCTCGAACAGATCGCGACGCTCGACCGGGCCAGCGCCGTGCCGAAAATCTATCCCTACTGGCATCAGGCCGGCTTCGCGGAGCGCAACCCGTTCCCGACCGGGGATTGAGCCGGCCTCGCCGGACAGGCCGAACCGCCCGAACGCACCGCCGACGAGCCGACCCCCCCAACACCAGGGCCTTGAATGTGACCTTGCGCTTTCAACAGGTTGTGGCTCAAGCAGTTTGCAGGCGCTGCGCCAATAGGCGGGCGACGGGTACATGAGGCCGGCGAGGATCGTGGGTCCGTTTCACGGCGGGCTTCTTGGGTCCGCGCGGAGGCTTGCGATACTTGCGCAACTGGACCCGCCCGGCGGTGGCGATCAGCCAGGCCGCCATGGTCGCCAAGGAGAGGGTCTGGAACACCGCCCAGTCCCGGGATTCCACCAGCGTCTCCAGGCGCTCGGTCACCCGAGCCATTTCGTAGATGTTTATTGTGCCCCAGCGACCTTCTCGAACCAGGCATCCAGTTGCCGAGGATAGAGACAGCGCTCCAGCACCGCGCGGGCCATGGCGGGGATCGGGAACTACTCGGCAAAGCGCTGCGGGATCGGGTCGAGCAACAAGGTCATGACAAGGCCTCTGTGTAGAAAAGCACTTAAACCTATCAGGGGTCGGCTCCACTTTCAAAGCCCTGGTGGTCTTGATCTCACCCGTGTAGCGGGAAGGAAAGTCGCCGGAGAACACACCACGCATAGTGGAGGGGCGGTGATGTTGATCGATGCGACGGGCGGCTAGAAAACCATCGCTCGAACAATCATCGATGCGGCGCCGCAGCGTGTGAGCGGGGGATTCGGTCGCCTTGCGCGACAGTCCGAACTGTGGCATCGCTATTTGGGGGTTTAACCCTAAAGTTTTTTTCGAAGCGGCCAATAGTCAGGACAAGCAAGCGGAATTCGTTGAGGCTAGCGGTTAACGCCTGGCGCCAAGGCGTAGGATGGCGCGCTCTCCTCTGGTGGTTTGGGGTGGCATTTTCCCCTATCAAGCTCGCCGCTGGGCAACCAGCGGCGTTTTTTTTGCCCGGCTTCATCAGGGCTGGCCATCATTCATTTCCAGCTTGGGGATTTGAAAGAAAAATCGTCTCGTGAAAGCTCGAAGTATCAATCTGGAAAAAGCCAAGTTCTTCGACATCGGTTTCCTCGATGTTGAGATGGCGCACGAGGCACATGTGATGCACTACAATTAAACCATCATGCACGATGATGGTGCAGGCTGGCCGGCCAGCGCTGGCCGACCAAACCAAAATGGTTCGCGAACGAGATTCCCTGCTGACCTACCTCGGCGGAGCGACCCGTCGTCAATGCAGTTGCGACGACGGACTTAGATTGGATTGATATTGGGGCAGCAGGCTGAACCGACTGGGCGCTCGCAGCGCCATCCAGTCTGAAAGCAACCGCAACAGGTAATTATGTTCGTGCGCGCGCATCGCCAGTTGCGGTGCGTAGTAGATGGCGACCGGCTCGCCCCGCCATTGGCGCCGCTGGATTTCGGGTAAATCGAAGGTGGACATGGTCGCTACTCCCGCAAAAGAAACACTCCGCGAGAATTAAGCATTAATCATGCCGAATTTTGCATCTCTTCGCCCGCGATGCGTCGATACAAAAAAATTTATTCACAACGGCTTGTCATCGCTCCCGCCTGGCAATCTGGTCGAGATCTTCGGCTTCTCATCCTGGTGTCCACCGTCGTGGTGAGGTTCGCTTCGGTATTCTTCCCGCATTTCCCGCATCAAGAAGTAGTTTAAAGCCGTCCGGATGACGGCGATGGCACCCAGCTTGCCGATCTGATCCCAAGTCGGCGCGACCGCGGTCGATAGGATGTCGGCGCCGAGTTGGAATTCGAGCGCCAGCGCCAGATGGCGGGCCAGCGTCAAGCGGATGGGATTGTAGTCCCGAATCCCGGAGGAAAAAAACGTCCGGACGAACTGGCCGGTCGCCATGATCACGCCCACGCCGATGACCAGCGCCCCCGTGGCTTCGACAGCCAGTTTGAGCCACAGCACCGCGTTGATTACCCATTCCTCGATACCGATCGAGGCGGGGTCGGGCAATCCCACGCTCCGGGCGTGGTCCAGAAGTCCGTTCGTGTTTTCAACCATGAGTCGTTTTCAGTGCGCCGTCTGATTTAACCAGTAATCCAACCCCTGGGCGTTGAGTTCGAGGTCTGGCCCCAGCACTGCCCGCCATTGGTCGGTTCCCAGTCGCCAGCCCTGCCGCCTGGCCTCGGTCTCCATCAGCGCCCACAGGCCTTCCAAAATCCGTGCGCCGCGTTCGGGTTGGTCGCGCTCTCGCTCCGCCACCGCGACATGCGCGTCGATCAGTCGATGTAAGTCATCGCCCAAGCGCGGTACGTCCGTCACTTGGGCAAAATGCGTGAGATAGACCGCTTCCGGATGGTAGTTCAGGATGCGGTCCACGGACGCATGCATGGCCTCCGGATCAAAATGAGTTGGAGTGGTGGTGGGCAGAATCGAGGGTCGGCCATCCACGTCTAGTTCCCGGAAGGACAGGCCGAACACATCACCGGTGAACAGGGTGCCGCTCCGAGTGTCGAGCAGGCACAGGTGGTGACGGGCATGACCGGGAGTGTCGAGACACACCAAGGTCCGACCGCTCAACTCGAGGGCGTCGCCATCACCGACGACGAGAATGCGGTCGGCGGCCACGGGCAACGGCTCGCCATACAGACGTTGGGCTTCGTCCGCGCCGTACACCGCCTGCACGGCGGCGAACAATTGAGACGGATCGGCCATGTGCCGCGCCCCGCGCGGATGCACGACCAACCGAGCTTCAGGAAACGCTTGCATCATGGCGCCGGCGCCGCCGGCATGATCCAGATGGATGTGGGTCAGGAATACGTAGGCGACGTGCTCCGGCGCCAAGCCTAGAATCTGTAACGCTTTCAAAGCGCGCGGCAACGCGGCGTTGTTGGCGGTATCCACCACGGCGACTTGATCATTCTCGACGATGAGGTGGATGGCGGCGAGTTGGGGCCGGATGTAACCGGCGTCGAAGGCGTAAATACCGTGTGCGTAGCGCAACAGTTCGACCATGGGTATTCTCGCGATTGAGAAGAGGAAGTGCTTGGTATTGTAACCCTGACGGGTGGTTTCATGGATGCTGAAGGTGAGAAGTCGCCAGGCTCGCGGGTTTGCGATGTTATCAATCCTCTCCGAACCCGATGAACACCTGTTGTGCCCTTGATCGGGTTAACCGACAATCTTTATCTCGAAAATTTTCCGGAAGAGTCATGACCGAACCAGCCATCCAGGAACCGATCCGCGTGGCGCGATGTGGTGAGATCGAATTCACCCTGCTGGGTACCGCCCATGTTTCCCGCGCCAGCGCCGAGGAAGTAACGCGGGTGCTCGATGGCGAAGACTTCGACGCGGTGGCGGTGGAGCTGTGTCCGGCGCGCCACACGGCGCTGACCCGGCCCGATGTCTGGGGGCAGACCAATCTGTTCCGAGTCTTCCGCGAGGGCAAGGCGGGAATGCTGGCGGCCAGTCTGGCGTTGGGCGCCTATCAGCAACGACTGGCGGAGCAGTTTGGCATCGAGCCCGGCGCGGAGATGCGCGCGGCGGTCGACGGCGCCTTGGCGCGCCAACTGCCCGTATTGCTGATCGACCGCGATCTCGGCATTACCCTCAAGCGAATCTACCACAACGTGCCGTGGTGGCGACGCTTCGAGATCCTCGGTGGACTGCTGGCCAGCGCGGTCTCGCGCGACCAAGTCAGTGAGGAGGAGATCGAACGACTCAAAGAAGGTGACATTCTGGAGACGACCTTCGCCGAGTTCGCCGACCGTGAGACGGCACTCTATGGGCCGCTGATCGACGAGCGCGATCGCTACATGACGGCGCGGCTGTGCGAGGAGACGCGGATGAATGGTCATCGCCGGGTGCTGGTGGTGGTCGGCGCCGGCCATTTGAAGGGACTGGTCGCTTATCTGGAGCGCGGCGAGGGCTGCGCCGAGCCGCGCGCCACCCTGCGCGAACTGGAACGAATCCCGCCGCCGGCACGCTGGCCAAAAGCGATTCCGTGGCTGATCGTGGCGCTCGTGCTCGCCGGTTTTATGATCGGCTTTTCGCGCAGTCCCGAACTAGGGGCACTGCTGCTGTGGGACTGGATTCTGATCAACGGCGGTCTGTCGGCGCTGGGAGCGACGCTCGCTGGAGCGCACCCGATCACCATCGGCGCGGCCTTTCTCGCGGCACCGTGGACTTCGTTGAATCCGATGATTGGCGCCAGCATGGTTGCTGGCGCCGTGGAGGTGTGGTTGCGCCAGCCCCGGGTGGAAGACTTCCACCGACTGCGCGGCGACGTGATTCACTGGCGCGGCTGGTGGAAAAACCGCGTCTCGCGCATCCTGTTGGTGTTCTTTCTCGCCGGGTTCGGTTCCTCGATCGGCACGTATCTGGCGGGCTTCCGCATCTACGAGCGGCTGCTGGGCGGGTGAACGGGAAAGCGAAATCGCCGCTGCGTGGCGATCACGACCAGGCTCCTGGTCTCCCACGCGCGCCGGATTAGCCGGCACGAACGGCAAGCCCTTCCCATCCTTCGCAAAAATTGTAACATTGTGCTCGTGACTGGATTTTAACGAAGCCCTTCGGACTCCTGACCCCCAGCGGGAAGGGGTCGGTCACCTCAAGCCACCTGAATCAGAGGAGTGAATCAAAATGACTAAAGGCGCGGATATCAAGAAAGAGACCAAGAAGAAACCCTCGAAGACCCTGAAGGAAAAGAAGGCTGAAAAGAAGGTCAAAAAGGAGAACAAGGGGGCATGAGGTCAACGAGTTTTGGTTTGTGGTAGCCAATCCAGCTTGAGCCCTGGCGAACCCGAGGGTACGTCGGGGCGCTCGGCCACAATCCGATGTCTTCGCAAGCGACGCTGGCTCACCCTATCGATGCTCCAGAACCCGGGCGGACTCCGACCGGCTTCACCGGTCGGAAGTCTTTGAACCAACTCAGCGCTGACTAAGCGGCACATAGTCGTGGATAGTGTCGCCCGTGTAGATCTGCCGCGGACGATGGAGGCGCGCTTTCGGGTTGTCGTGAATCTCTTTCCAGTTGGCGATCCAGCCCGGCATGCGCCCCATGGCGAACATGACCGTGAACATGTTCAACGGAATGCCCATGGCGCGCAGAATGATGCCGCTGTAAAAGTCCACGTTCGGGTACAGCTTCCGTTCGATGAAATACGGATCGTTCAGCGCCACCTCCTCCAACTGGCCGGCAATATCCAGCAACGGATCCTGAATATTGAGCTTCGCCAGCATCTTGTCAGCGGCCGCCTTGAGGATCTTGGAGCGGGGGTCAAAATTCCGATAAACCCGGTGGCCGAAGCCCATGAGCCGCAACTTGGAGTCCTTCGCCTTCACTTTCTTGACGTAATCGGCGACGCTCATCCCGGACTGGCGAATAAACTCCAGCATCTCCACCACCGCGACGTTGGCGCCGCCGTGCAGCGGTCCCCACAACGCGCAAACCCCAGCCGCGCAACTGGCGAACATATTGGCGCCGCTGGAAGCGACCATCCGCACCGTGCTGGTCGAACAATTCTGCTCGTGGTCGGCGTGCAGGATCAGGAATAGCGAGAGGGCGCGGTTGATCTCCGGATCCGGCTCGTACTCCTGATAGGGGATGGAGAACATCATGTGTAGAAAATTCTTGCAATAACTGAAGTCGGGGCGCGGGTACATCAACGGCTGGCCGATGGACATCTTGTAACTGGCTGCCGCGATGGTGCGAACCTTGGAAATGATCCGGGCCGCCGCCCGCTCCAAAGTGCGTTCGTCCTCGATCTCCATCATCTCCGGCTCGTAGCAACTCATGGCGTTAATCATCGCCGAGAGAATCGCCATGGGATGGGCATTGGGTGGGAAACCCTCGAAATGACTGCGCAGGCTTTCATGTAGCATTTCGTTCGCGGTAAGTCGATTCCGGAAACGCTGCAATTCCTCCGCCGTGGGTAGCCGGCCCCAAATCACCAGCCAGGCTGTTTCCACGAAGCTGCTGTGTTCGGCCAGTTGCTCGATCGGGATGCCGCGATAACGCAGGATGCCCTTATCGCCATCGATATAGGTGATGGACGAGGTACAGGAACCGGTATTACCGTAACCGTCGTCCAGCGTGATGTAGCCGGTGCGGTCGCGCAGGGTGCTGATATCAATCGCCCGTTCTTGCTCGGTTCCTTCGAGGATCGGGAATTCATAAGACTTTCCATCCAGTTCGATGCGGCACGTTTGGCTCATGGCTTGGGCTCCGTTGGTCTGGGGTGAAGTGGGTAATCTTCGGGTGATGATCGCGGAATCGAGGAGTACCAGCGGCCGGTTGGCGGCCGGCTGACGCTTTCCGCGTCCCCGATGGTCGGTGGACCTCCGGGTCTTATGCGGGAGCGATTATAGCGTGGTGACTATCTAAGCTCACACTATACTGGAAACATTGTGCCAGCGAACCCCGGCGCCGAACCATGGGTGTCCGCCAGATCGCGGCAGTCCCGGAAAATCACAGTGAATCATCATGAGGTGAAAAACCGTGCTGGCCACCAAACGGAAATTTAGCTTGAGCAAAGCAAACAGCCACTGGCGGCGATGGATCGTGTTTGGATTGTGCGGTGGTTGGGCGCTGGTGGCCATCGCAACGGCGGAAGCTGCTTGGACGCCCGTCATCCAGCCCGATCCGATCACCCGCCAGTCGCGTTGTCTGCTGATCAGCGAGTCCTCAATCACCTCGGACGGCTACGATTCAGCGTCAGTGCAGCTGGTGTTCAACGGCGACCGCCTGTTGGTGGTCACCGATTCGGAGATCGACACCTCCTTTGCCGATTTGCAACTGGCGGTGGACGATAAATCACCCATCCGCAGCGATCAACTCGCCCGCAAAAAGATGGTTCTAGTCTTCGACCAGAGTATCCCCGATCTGGTCCAACAATTGCGTGCTGGCCGTCAGGTAACCGTTTATTTGCGCTTCTGGCCCACCTGGCCCGCCACCGAACGGTTCGCGGTTCCCTTCAGCCTGATCGGGTTCAGCCGGGCGCACGACGGCTTCAACCGGGGTTGTCGGCCCGTGAATTGACCGATTGAAAAATCAATCGAAACCGTCCCCATCGACGTTTGAGGAGTCCCCCAATGGGTCTGCGCATGAAATTCAACCTGGTGCTGCTGCTGGCGTTCGTGATCGGCCTGGCGCTGGCGGCCTACCTGTCCGACCGTATCCTCAAGGAGAATGCCCGCGAGGAAGTGCTCCAAAACGCGCGGATCATGATGCAGAGCGCGCTGGGCGCCCGCGCCTACACGGCCCAGCAGATTCAACCGCTGCTGACCCTGCAGATGAAGCGGCAGTTTCTGCCGCAGACGGTGGCGGCTTACGCGGCGGGGCAGAGCTTCCAGGCGTTGCGTGAAACCTTCCCCGACTTTACCTATAAGGAAGCCGCGCTCAACCCGACCAACCCGAACGACCGAGCCAGCGACTGGGAAGCGGACATCATCCACGAATTCCGCAATAACCCTGACCGCAAGGAACTGGTCGTCGAGCGCGACACTCCGACCGGACGGATGCTCAACCTGGCGCGGCCGCTAGGCATTTACGACGAAGGCTGCCTGGTTTGCCACGGTAAGGCCGAAGACGCGCCCAAGACGATGACCGATATCTATGGGGTCAACAACGGCTTCGGCTGGAAGATGGGCGAAATCATCGGCGCCCAAGTGGTGACGGTGCCGATGTCGGTGCCGCTGGCGCGGGCCCAGCAAACCTTCACCACCTTCATGATCTTGCTCACTGGTGTATTCGTATTGTTGCTGGTGCTGCTCAACGTCTTGCTGCACTTCGTGGTGATCCGGCCGGTGACCCGGATGTCGGCGATCGCCAGCGAGGTCAGCATGGGCAAGCCGGACGTGCCGGAATACGTCCGCAAAGGCTCCGACGAAATCGCCTCGCTGTCGCAGTCGTTCAATCGGATGCGCTTGAGCCTGGAAAACGCCATGAAGATGCTGGGCGAATAAGATGATCGACAGCGGCGACACCAGCGGCGCGCGGCCGGTCAACATCGGCCGCTATCGCGTGGCGGGCGTGCTCGGCCGCGGTGCCATGGGCGTGGTCTATCTCGGCCACGACATGGCGATCGATCGTCAGGTCGCGATCAAGACCATTCACCGTCGTCTGTTGAGCGGGGGCGACGGCGCCGAATGGCTAGAGCGATTTCGCCGCGAGGTGAGGGCCGCCGGTCGCTGCCTGCATCCGAACATCGTCACGGTCTTCGAGTACGGCGAGGAGGACGGCGCACCCTATATCGTTATGGAATACATACAGGGGCGGGAACTGCGCGACTATCTCAAGGACCGCCAACCGCTGCCGCTGGCCAACGCCGTGGCGGTGATCGTCCAGGTCTTGCAAGCGCTCGGCCACGCGCACGCCCACGGCGTGGTCCACCGGGATATCAAACCCGGTAACATCATCCTGCTGTCGGACGGCCAAGTGAAGGTCACCGACTTCGGCATCGCTCGGATGGAAACGGTCAGTGGCATGACCCAGGTCGGCATGACCGTGGGAACGCCGGGCTACATGGCTCCCGAGCAATTCAGGGGCGCGGAAGCCGACCGGCGCGCCGATCTTTATGCCACCGGCGTGGTGCTGTTCGAACTATTGACCGGCTCGCGGCCCTTCACAGGGCGCGGCGCCAGCGAATTGATGTACCAGGTACTGAACGAGCCGCCCCGCAAGGCCACGCTGTTAAATCCCCGGTTGCCGCCAGAACTGGACGACGTGCTGGCTAAGGCATTGACTAAAGCGCCGAACGAGCGCTTTCAGGAAGCGGGTGAATTCATCGCCGCCCTGGAAAGCTTGAAGCTGGTGGAGCGCGAGATCGCGGCCGACGGTTCCACCGTAATCCGGGTGGCGCCGGTTCAAGCGCCGGAGCCGCCGCCCAACGCGCTACCAGGCTGGGATTCAGCCTTGCTGACGCAGATCGAGCAGCAGTTGGTGATCTATCTGGGTCCGGTCGCCAAAATTCTGGTGCGCAAGACGGCGTTGCAGGTCGGCAGTCCCAAGGAGCTGATCCAACAGGTGGCGGCGGCGATCCCCGGGGAGCAGGACCGATTGATGTTCCAGCGGCGGTTGCGCGCGGCGGCGGGTGGAACCGTCACCGGCTTGGGGACGGGATCGACCAGTGCCTCGGTGATGGGCAGCCACATGAGTGGATCGTTGGGACCCTTCGATCAGGCCCTGCTGGAGACCGCCCGACGGGATTTAGCGGTCCATGTGGGTCCTATCGCCAAGGTGCTGGTCAAGCAGGTCGCCAGTAAGGCCCGGAATCCGCGGGAGTTGTACCAACTGTTAGCCGAGCATATCCCCACCGCCGCCGAACGCGCGGCCTTTCTCAAGCGCATGCCCGTCGAATCTGGATAGCTCGAACTGGATCGGGATTTTCATCAAACGATGCACCAAGGCAAACACCAATGCAGAAAAAAACATTTTTCTTCCTAATCGTGATGAGCTGTTGGCTGCTTGTGACTGGTTGCCGCTCGGGATCCAGCGGCGGCGGCGATTCAGGCTCCGACCCCGCCGAGTCAGTATTGGACCGCTACGTGGACCGGCCAGACCCGAATTACACTTTCACCCAATATCACTCGGAAAGCGGGACTGGATACGACGCCTACTTTCTCCGGATGATCTCCCAACAGTGGCGCTCCGCCAGCGAGGTAGACCGGCCCTTCTGGGAGCACGAGGTGGTGATCCTGATCCCGCGCGTGGCGCTGGACAGCACCAAAACCGCCGTGTTATTGATCGACGGCGGTAACAACAACGGCACGCCGACCACTTCGGTGAGCCCGTTTCTGGGGGCGGCCAGCATCGCGACGGGCGCGGTCATCGCCGCGGTCCGGCAGGTGCCGAACCAGCCGCTGTACTTTACCGACGATTCGGGTCGTGGTCGAAAAGAGGATGAAATCCTGGCCTACAGCCTGGACAAGGCGCTCGTCACCGGCGATCTGGAATGGCCGGTACATCTGGCGATGACCAAAGCCGCGGTCCGCGCCATGGACACGGTGCAGACCTTCGCAACCAGCAAGGGTCAGGAAGTCCGGAATTTTCTGGTGCTGGGCGGTTCCAAGCGCGGCTGGACGACCTGGCTGACCGCCGCCGTGGATCCACGGGTCAAGGCCATCCTGCCAGCCTCCATCGACATGCTCGATCTGGGCCGGCAATTCGTGCATCACTGGGAAGCCTACGGCTTCTACGCGCCGGCGTTGAACGATTATGTGGAATTCGATCTGCCCTGCCGCGCGCAGACTCCAGAGGGACAGACCGTGTTACAGGTCGTGGATCCCTACGCCTACCGCGACCGTTACGGCGGTCTGCCCAAACTGGTTCTCAACGCTACCGGCGACCAATTTTTCGTCACCGACTCTTCGCGCTTCTATTTCGCCGGCCTGCCTGGCCCCAAATGGCTGCGCTATACCCCGAACACGGACCATAGCCAGAACCAGGATACGATCGTGAATGCGCTATCGTGGATCGACGATGTCTTGAACAACAAGGCCAGCGCTAATATCGACTGGACGGTGACGGGGGATGGCGCGTTACGGGTAACGACCTCGTCCCAACCCAGGCAGGTGCGGCTGTGGCGGGCGACCAATCCCAATGCCCGTGACTTCCGTTTGGAAACCCTCGGAGCGGTTTGGACCTCCCGAGTGCTGGAGCCGGAGCCCGACGGTGCTTACGTGGGGTTCGTGCCGCCGCCGGCTGTCGGGTGGACGGCGTTCTTCGTCGAAGTGACCTTCGCGACCGCCGGTGTCCTCAAGCCCGACCAAGTCTATACCACTGATGTCTTGATCGCTCCCGACAGCTTGCCGTATGGGGGAACCGCCTGTGGGGGCAGTCTCCAGGCCAACTCGAATAGTTCACAATAAGTGGGTCGAAAGCGGGATTGACCCGATGACCCGAAGTAGTTTTGGGATCATCGGTTATTACGGATAATCAAGGTCATGCTGGATCAACCTGAGCCTTGTACTCGCGCAATTCCCGCCGTAATACTTTCCCCGCCGCCGAGATCGGCAAGGACGCCACGAATTCGACGTGGCGGGGGATCTTGTAGCGGGCCAGTTGGTCGCCGAGGTGCGCCAATAGCTCTTCGGCGCTGGTCGTCTGGTCCGGCTTGAGCACCACGAACGCCTTGCCGACCTCGCCCCATCTTGGATCGGGCACGCCGACCACCGCGCATTGAAACACCGCCGGATGCCGGTACAGCGCCGCTTCGATTTCCGCCGGATAGACGTTCTCGCCGCCAGAAATGAACAGATCCTTCAGCCGGTCCACGATGGTGAAATACCAGTCCTCGTCGTACCGGGCCAAGTCGCCGGTGTGGAACCAGCCGTCTTCGTCGATCGCTTCCGCCCAGGCGGCGGCGTTGTTGAAATAACCGGAGGCGATGCTGGGTCCTTTCAGCACCAGCTCGCCGACTTCGTTCGGACCCAGTGGGCGGTTGTCGCTATCCACGATTCGGGCGTCGATGTAGAAATTGGGCCGGCCGATGCTGCCGGCCTTGCGGATGGCGTCCTCGGGCGCGAGCGCGAACAATCCCGGCCCGAATTCGGTCATGCCGAACCCCTGCTTGAAGCGGATGCCCTTTTCGCGGGTGTACTGCTCGACCAGCGGCACGGGAAGCGGAGCGCCGCCGCTGGTGCAGAACCGCAGGGAACTCAGATCGGCCTCGGCCCAGGCCGGGGTCTGGGCCAGCATCTGGTACATCGCCGGCACCGCCGCGAACACCGTCACCCGTTCCCGCTCGATCAGTCGAAGTACTTGTTCCGGGTCGAAGCGCTTCATGAGCACGGTGGTTCCGCCCATGATGACTTGGGGCAGGGTATAGACGAACAGACCGCCGACGTGAAACATCGGAAATACGTTCAGATATACATCGCCACGACCGAGATCGTGGATGACGGTGTTCAAGCAGTTCCAGGCAATCTGGCGATGGCTGATTTGCGCGCCTTTGGGCAGGCCGGTGGTGCCGCCGGTGAAGACGATGGCGGCGATATCTTCCTCGACCAGGGTCTCGCAAACGCGGGGCACAACCGATGCGGTGTCCAGCAGCTCGCTGAAATTTCGCCCGCCGGGAATGCCGGTTCCGTCCAGGTGAATCCAGTGACGCACCGAAGTTTCCGCTTGCGCCAACTGGGCGACGTTATCCTTGAAAGTCTCGTCGTAGACCAGTACGGTCGGCGTCACCTCGGCGAGAATCTGTTGCAGCTCGCGCCAGTGCAGCCGCCAGTTCAGGGCGGTGTGAACCGCCCCCAGCTTGCCGCAGGCGAACAACACATCCAGATGCTCGACTCCATCCAGCGCCAGCATCGCCACCCGGTCGCCTTGGCCGATGCCGGCGATTTCGGCCAATACGTTGGCCAATCGGTTGGCCCGTTCGTTCATCTGGACATAGGTCAGGCGCAATTCTGGAGTTTTGCCGGTATCCACGATGGCCAGCGCGTCCGGACTGTAGATCGTCCGCCGGCCGAGATAGTCGCCGATGTACATCTTGCTCCCCTCGGGTGGATGGTTTATTGGAGCGCCGGCTCGCTCGCGCTCGGTTCTGGTCCGCGTGGGAGGGCGGAGAGACGATGGCCGGATTCGATTGAAGTATAGGCGATGCGATATTGTCCGCCGCCACGCCCTCGGGCCAGCGCTCATCGATCGCGACCGCCCTGGCTATCAAAGGCATGGCGTCCTTGAACGTATACTGTTAATGACCCACCGAACCCCCGAGCCACCAACCCCGCTGAGGAGACCTACTTATGACCGCCGACAGCTCCCCGCTCGACCGACCCGAAGTGCTGGCCGGTCTGTTTCATCCCCGCGCCGGTTATCGCCCGAGCGACCAAATCTCCGCGGGGGATTTGCGGATTCCGCTGGCGGACGGCGCGGTCATCGGCGGGCGTGGCTATTTGGCCGATCCCGCGGGGACCACTCTCCTGTTCTTTCACGGCAACGGCGAGATCGCCGAGGATTACGATGACCTCGGTCCGGTTTACGCACGGAGCCGGATCAATTTTGTGGTGGTCGACTATCGCGGCTACGGCCAGTCCACCGGCTGGCCGACCGCCTCGACCATGCTGGCCGACAGCCGACCCGTTCTGGACTTCGTCGCCGGCTGGCTGAAGCGCCAGGGCCATACCGGACCGCTGGTCGTGATGGGCCGTTCGCTGGGCAGCGCCCCGGCCCTGGAACTGGCCTGCCATCATCCCGAGGCCATCGCCGGGCTGATTTTGGAAAGCGCCTTCGCCCACACCGGACCGCTGCTGCGTCGGCTCGGAGTCAATCTCGCCGCCCTGAAGTTCGAGGAGCAGCAAGGCTTCCGCCAACTGGACAAGATGCGGACCGTAACCCGGCCCACGCTGATCATCCACGCGGAGCACGACCACATCATTCCGTTCGCCGACGGCCAAGCCCTGTACGACGCCAGCCCGGCCCATGACAAGCGCCTGGTGAAAATCCCCGGAGCCGATCACAACACAATCTTCGCCGTGGGCTGGCGGCCCTACCTGGAAGCGGTCCAAACCTTTGTCGGACGCCTGCAAGCCGGGTCGGTAGCTTGAATCGTTGGAAAGGATACGGCTTCAACGCGCCCTCCCAGTAAGACCTGGTTCAGCGCATCGCAAGCCATCAGCGAGCAAAGGTCAAGTCCTATTGTTGCTGGAAAAATGGA
>JRYF01006244.1_pt1 | contig 30203 bp, 19 predicted proteins | sample 235331 | NCBI WGS metagenome assembly JRYF01 (sample SAMN03074217, study PRJNA261475) | activated sludge metagenome | biome: Wastewater Treatment Plant; feature: Wastewater; material: Activated sludge; isolation source: activated biomass of a wastewater treatment plant treating hydrocarbon... ...
GCCGAGGCGCTCGTCGTTCGGGCCGCGCAGGGGGTTGTCCGGTTGCAGGTTGATATGGTCTTTTATGAAAACAAGATCGCCCGCTTCAAAGGCCGGGTTGGTGCTTCCTGCCGCATTGGAAATGATGAGCCGCCCCGCTCTCAACGCCCGCAGTACCCGCACGGGAAAGGTCACCTGTTGCATGGTGTAGCCTTCGTAATAGTGAAAACGTCCGGCCATGGCCACCACATTCGCCCCGGCTATTTTTCCCAAAATCAACTTGCCCGCATGGCCCTGTACAGTAGCGGCAGGAAAGTGCGGAATGTCTTGATAATCAATTACTTCATCGGCTTCGATGTCTTCCGCCAACCTGCCAAGTCCCGTTCCGAGTATGATCCCCACGTCGGCCTTGTGGCTGCTCCGTCCCAGTATGTAACGAGCGGCCTCCTGTATTTTATCGTATAGCATGGTCAAATGTATGAAATATCCAGCGAAGCGCTGTATCACGAAATTTAACTTCCGTTACCCACATTCCCCCTGCAATTTGCCTACCTTTGCTGCCGAATTTTTCCTAACCAAATTCTCAATAACATGTTGTTTGTTCTGCCGCCGTTTGAGCCACGAACGAACAACCGACAACCTATCAAGAAATGGCACAAGTTGATTTGATAATGCCCAAAATGGGCGAGAGCATCATGGAAGCCACCATCCTGCGTTGGGCCAAAAACATAGGCGACCGCGTGGAGGCCGACGAAACCATCCTCGAAATTGCCACCGACAAAGTGGATTCCGAGGTGCCTTCCCCCGTTGCGGGCGTAATTGCTGAAATCTTGTACAAAGAAAATGACGTGGTGCCGGTAGGGAAGGCCATTGCCGTCATCGCAACGGAAGGCGATGCACCAGTTCCAAAGCCCTCGCCTGCCCTGCGCGACGAACCAAAGCCCGCCGCCGCATCCAACGGCCACCCGGCCGCTCCCGCGCCGCAACCGGTCTTAGCGCCAGCTCCGGCAGCGGCTCCCGTCCCTGCCACCGCTGGCAGCAGCGGGCGTTTTTATTCACCTTTGGTAAAAAACATCGCCAGGGCAGAAAATATCAGCCCGGCAGAACTCGACCAAATTCCCGGCAGCGGTATGCAGGGCAGGGTCACGAAAAAAGACATCCTTGCATTTGTCGAGAACCGCAGCACAGCACCAGTGGTGCAAGTTCCTGCCACGCCACAACCTGCTGCTCCCGCTGCGCCTCCAAAACCTGCCGTCAGCGTGTCCGGCAATGTGGAGATCATCGAGATGGACCGCATGAGAAAACTCATTGCCGACCACATGGTGATGTCCAAGCGCGTGTCCCCCCACGTGACTTCCTACGTGGAGGTGGACGTGACCAACATGGTGAAATGGCGGGAGAAAAACAAAGACGTTTTTCAGAAAAAATATGGCGAAAAGATCACGTTCACGCCCTTCTTCATCGAGGCAGTCGTCAAGGCTATCGGCGATTTCCCTCTCGTCAACGTCTCCGTTGACGAAAACAGGATCATCGTGAAAAAAGACGTGAACATTGGCATGGCCACTGCCCTGCCGAGCGGGAACCTCATCGTTCCGGTCATCAAAAACGCCAACTTCCTCAACCTGCCGGGGCTTACCCGCGCCGTCAACGACCTGGCTGCACGGGCGCGGGAAAACAAGCTCAAGCCCGAAGAAATACAGGACGGCACTTTTACCCTGACCAACGTGGGTACCTTTGGCAACGTGATGGGCACCCCCATCATCAACCAGCCCCAGGTCGCCATCCTTGCCACCGGTGCCATCCGCAAGAAACCCGCCGTCGTGGAAACGGAGTATGGCGACCTTATCGCCGTGCGGCAGATGATGTTCCTCTCCCTGAGCTACGACCACCGCGTGGTGGACGGGGCATTGGGCGGCTCTTTCCTCCGTCGGGTAGGTGATTACCTGGAAGCCTTCGATCCGGGTAGGGAAGTGTGATGTGGGCCTTGAACAAGCCAATTTCTTTTTCACCCGCCCCAAAACAAATCCCGGCCGATGTATGAAAACTGCACTCCTCACCCTCACATTTTGTCTTTTTTCCCAACTGCTCTTGGGGCAAGACGCTGCCATGCTGAAAAAAAGGGGGGAGGAGTACATGGCGGCGAAAAAATATGCCCCCGCGCTCGAAGCATTTCTGGAATACGAAAAAGCCCGCCCTGCCGAGGCGACCGTTTTGAGCAATATCGGCATCTGTTATTTCCATTTGAACGACCTGAAAGCAGCGAGGAAGTACCTCAACCTCGCCATGAATGCCCGGCAAGCACCTTTGCCGGAGGCTTACCTCTATTTTGGAAAACTCTTCCACGAGCAGTATGAATTTGAACAGGCGGCCTTTCAGTACAAAAGGTTTTTACAAAAAGCAGCCAACAACCACCCGTTCCGGGCTGCCGTCAAGGACGACATCCTGCGTTGCGCCACTGGGCTGCGTGTCCGAAGAGCGCCGTCTCTGGCTGCCGTGGTGAATCTCGGCGAAACCGTCAATTCCGGCGGCGACGACTTCAAGCCCATCCTCAGCCCCAATGACCCCGACCGGATATACTTTTCCTCCGCCCGGCCCGGCAATGCCGGCTGCACCAAAGAGGATTGCAAAACGGACATTTTTTACACCGATCTCGCCGACGGGGACTGGGAGAAGCCCCGCCCCATGAGCCTCTTCCTGAACTCCGTTCAGCACGATGTGGCGCTCGATTTCAACGACGATGGCACCCGGCTTTACCTCTTTCGGGGAGCCACGTTGTTCAGCGGGGATATTTTCGTGGACACTTTCCGGGAAAATGCGCTCGAACGCACCCTGTTGCTCCCTGAATTTGATGGCCCCATGCGCCCCTGGGAGGGCGACCGCTCGTTGCAGTTTTTCAACGACACGGTTTTGCTCTTTTCCAGCCGCCGGGCAGGGGGGTACGGCGGTCTCGACCTCTACGTTGCTACTTTTACCAAAGGTCGCTGGACCGTGCCGCAAAACCTCGGCCCGGTCATCAACTCGGCTTACGATGAAACGTCCCCGTTCCTTGCGACCGATGGCCGCACCCTTTATTTCTCCACGAACGATCCCCGGAGAAGCATGGGTGGACTTGACATACTTCGCTCCGTCTATCTCGACCACACCCAGCGTTGGACACCGCCCGTAAACCTCGGCAGCCCCATCAATTCGGCTGCCGACGACGAGCATTTTTGCCTGACGGCCTGTGGGAAAGAGGCCTTTTTTGCTTCCGCTAGAAAACAGGGTTTTGGCGGCAGGGACCTTTACGTGGCCTTGTTCGATTTTCCCCGCCCTGAACAGGCGGCACGTTCTCTACCCGTCGCGTTCAACATGGTGCCCGCCTATAAGGCGGCATTGGCGGGGGCATCCGAAGCGGGTGCCCAACCGGATGAATATCTTATTGATGAAATAACCACGCTCGTCTGGCCTGTTTTTCCTCCCCCGGAGATTGACGGGCCGTTTTCGGAGGAGGCCCTCAGGAGCTTGCGGCTCTTGGCTGCGATAATGAAAAAATTCCCGGCCCTTCAGATCACATTTGCTGTCCATTCGGCCAAAGGGGACAACGGCCCAGGCGTATGCGAAAACACGCAACGGCATCTGGAGGCATTCTTCCGTATGGAAAGTGTCAGCTTCGCCAACACGTCATTTTGCTGTGCTGCTTCGTCGTGGACGCTTGACCCGAACCAGCCGACATCCAACCGCCGCATCGAAGTTTTTGCTGCCAACCCAGAGCTGCTGCCATTCACAGCGGAACACACTGAACTGCCCCCCGGAACCAGTGCCCGCTTTTTTCAAAAATCCATGTCTGGCCTATGTTATCATGTGGCGGTGGAGATAAACGGCGGAGAAGGAAAAAAGCTCTGGGATATTTACCCAAATGGCATGACCGTAACGTACCTGTCCAGTGGTTGGATCTATTTCACACCTGGCCTTTACCTGACTTTCAACTCGGCGGAAGAATGGCGAAAAAAACTTGAAAGGGATGGTTATCCCTCTGCAAAAGTGACCGCCCTGCTGAACGGGCGGGAGGTAACACGAGCGGAGGCCGTGCAGTACGTGTCCGAGTTTCCCGATTTGAAGTTTTTTGTCGAAAGGTGAGGCAGGAGGGGTTGATGGCTGTGCTTTATGTGGTTCACAAAATACCTCACCTGCCCCCCCCCCATGTTCACTCGTTCATGTACACCTGCTTGGCATCTTTGGGCAACAGGAGTTTGTCGAGGGGGATTTCTTTGTCCGTTTCCACTGAAACGGCACGGCGGCTGACGGGGATGTTCATGGCGAATGCCTGTTCGGACATGGTGATGCCCTGCCACATCCAAAGGGTGGTTTTTATGCGCTCGATTTTCCAGATTTCACATTCGATGCCCTGAATCGGGCCGGTGCCGGCAGGCTCGCCGCCCATGTTTTTGAGCATTTCGATGCCAACTGTCACCATGTTTTTGGTGCCCCATTTGTTGGCAGATTCCTGGATTTGCGGGCTGTCGAAGAAAGCGGCGGTTTTTGTTTGCGGGTCATAGACGTAGCGGCGTTCGCCGTCGAGGTAGTTCACGCGGTCAATCTTTTCGTAATACTCGCCCACCCTGCTCTCGGTATTTTCGTAACGGGCTTCCCGCCACCCCCAATGGTCGAAATAGACGAACTCGTTGCCGTTCATGGCCCCGTCGAGGCGGTAAATGATGATGGCTTTTTCGATGCCGAATCGTTTGAAGCCGGCGGCCACCATTTGCTCGGCATTTCGGGAAACGCCGTCATGGGCTGGCGTTTGCGCTGGTGCAGTGTGTGTTTCCGCCACGTTTTCTTGCGGTGGTGTTGCCTGTGTACTGGCAATGGCGAGTGCCCGGTCCGCTTCCTTTGCGGCATCCCCACAGGACAGTTGAGCGGAAAGCAGCGCCAGCGTCAGCATTTTTGACCAAAATAATTTCATCGGAAAAAGAAATTGCGTGATGGAGGGCGAGCGGGATGTTGCAATTATTGCGCCTAAAGCATGGCATTGCGCAGCTAAAAGGGCCGGAGCCTAACGAAGTCGAAACGGATAGCGTTGTTCACGGCACCCTTGCCAATCTTTGGCCTATAATCCCCGCCAACAACGGCGGGGCGGCGGGTAGCAGACAAGTTACGGGGGCGCTTGATGCGACCCCGTAACTTGTTCAAGAGAGCGATAAGTTACGGGGGCGCCTGAAGCGACCCCGTAACTTGTTCAAGAGAGCGATAAGTTACGGGGGCGCTTGAAGCGACCCCGTAACTCGCAACTGCCCAGTCCGGCGGGGCGGCCAGCGTGGCGTGGACGGAGCTCCCTTCGGGATGACAAAAGGGGGCATCGGGCAATTTTCCATTTTCAATTTACGAACAGGTCAGGAGTTCTGAATTTATTTTTCCTTCGCTCCTACTCGCGCTCGAGGCGCAGCCAGATTTCCTGGTTGCAATGCCACTCGTTGGACAATCCGACCGATTCGTCCACGATGATTTGGTACCGATCCTTTTTAAGGCGGACTTCCTTGAATGCAATTTGGAGATACCGGATCCGCTTTTTTGTGACCCTCCGGCCCACATAGTGCAGCCCGACGACGAGGCGCATGTCGGGAAACCGGGACACGTTGTAGGCAACCTCTTTTAGCGGCGTATAAGGCCCGAATAAAAAATCCCACCTGCCTTTCACGAAGCCGATCTCTGGGCAGTTCAGGAGCAGGAGTGCCTCTACATCGTCGGCAGATTTCACCTTGCGCAACGAGACGGGTACGTAGCTGCCGTATTCTGTTTGGATGTAGTGCCGTTTCAAGCCAAAAGTTTTCAGCTTGGGGAACGTGTAGGCCGGTATGGTCAGTGTATCGGGATCAATGAGGGGCTCGAGCGTTTCACAATGAATGGGGATGAAAGGGGAAGCGTGGTCAATCAGGATGTTGCCATTGTAGGGAGCTTCGGCGTTGGGATCATAATTGGCTTCGATGGAGAACCACGAAAGCGAATCGGGCGACAGGAAGCGGAAGGTGTAGAGCCGCCAATCGGTGTGTTCGATGAGGGGCGATTCGGCCAAAAGTTGTTTTTGCCCACAAGGGCTTAGTCCGCCCCAAATCCTGATGATGGTAGGAAGGCTGAAATCGGCGGTGCGGCCACCTGAGCGTGTTTGGCTGAAAAATTTTTCCGATTTGCAAAGCGCCAAGCTGAACATGTAACATCGTCCTGCTTCCAGGGGTCTGTTCAGCATCTGCCCGACCGCTTCGACCGTTCGGGTGTCCCTGACCACGAGGCCGAGGTAAGTCGCTCCGTCAACCGGCATCTGTGTCACTTGGAAGTCGCCGTCCGGCACGGGATGCACATCGGGCGGGGACTCATTGTTGAAAGCACAGTTTCGCCAGCCACTTGGTGTGTGGCCATATCGGGGGTTGTCCTCAAAGGAGGGATTGGTCAGGAAAATCACTTGTTGGCCCGGCAGGGCCACCGTCCAAAAAATCAGGAACAGTGTGTAAAAAGAAGCGATTCGCATGTTCATCCGCTCGGTTTTTTACAAAAATAAGCCGGATGCGTGATTATTGTTCGCAAATCAGGGATGTAGCAGCCGAACTTAATTACCTGCTTCACCTGCCATGGCAGTGCTTGTATTTCTTGCCACTTCCGCAGGGGCAGGGATCGTTGCGGCCCACCTTGGGGTCATTGCGGCGTACGGTATCCTGCCGGGCGGGTTGGGACACGCCTTCTGCGGCAGCACGGGCACGGGCAGCATCTTCATCTTCGCTGCCAGGCCTGCTCGTGCGCATTTTGCTCAAGTCAATGCGCTGTGGCTCACGGGCCTGCTGTACCTGCTGGTTTTCGGGCATGACCAACATGCCCCTTGACAGGTAGGAGGTGACCTCTTCGTTGATGCGATAGACCAAGTCTTCGAAGAGCTTGTAGGCCTCCATTTTGTATATCACCAGCGGGTCTTTTTGTTCAAAAGAGGCCGACTGCACGGATTCCTTCAGTTCGTCCATCGAGCGCAGGTGTTCTTTCCACTTGTCGTCAATGATGGCCAGTGTTACGGCCTTTTCGATGTCGCGCATGATGGATTTGCCCTTAGAGCGGACGGCTTCTTCCAGTTCGGCAGCGATGGGCAACATGCGGTTGCGGCCGTCGGTGTAGGGCACGGCGATGCGCTTGTACCGGTGGCCTTCCCGGGCATAAACCTGTTGTATGGTCGGGAACAAAAGATCAATGAGGGATTGCTCCTTTCGGCTGTAAAATTCAAAGAACTGCTCTTGGTATGCCTCGACGAGTTCGTTCAGTTCGCCCTCCCGAAATTCGGCCGGGCCTATCTTGGGGTCAATGCCCAATTCGCCCATGGAATCGCGGCGGAGGGCATCGAAGTCGCCGCCCTGTTTGTGCATGGCGACGAGGCTTTCGGTCATGGAGCGGAACATGTTGTCGAGGTCCACTTGCAGACGTTCGCCGCTCAGGGCGTTATAGCGCTTGCTGTAGATGGCTTCGCGCTGGATGTTCATCACATCGTCGTATTCGAGCAATCGTTTGCGGATGCCGAAGTTGTTCTCTTCTACTTTTTTCTGCGCCCGTTCAATGGACTTGGTGACCATGGAGTGCTGTATCACATCGCCTTCCTGGTGCCCCATTTTGTCCATTAGGCCGGCTATGCGCTCGCTCTGGAAGAGGCGCATGAGGTTGTCTTCCAGCGAAACGTAAAACTGGGAGGAGCCGGGGTCGCCTTGGCGACCGGAGCGGCCGCGCAACTGGCGATCCACGCGACGACTATCGTGGCGCTCGGTACCGATAATGGCCAGACCACCTACCACTTTAGCGCCGGGCTTCAATTGAAATGTGGGCCAAAGTTCGTGCGATTCGTCGAGGGTAAGTTCCTTGCCGGTTCCCCGCTGGCGGATGGTGTAAAAATAGCCGCCTTTAGCACTGCTGTCCTTCCTGATTTCGATCACGTCGAAGAGGGTGGGCGGGGCGAGTTTGATGTCGGTACCCCGGCCTGCCATGTTGGTGGCAATGGTGACGTTGCCGTGTCCTTTTTCGTCCTGTTGGCCTGCTCTGGCGACGATGGAGGCTTCTCGTTGGTGCTGTTTTGCGTTCAGCACTTCGTGGCTCACGCCGCGCATATTGAGGAAGCGGCTGAGTTTTTCGGAAATATCCACAGAGGTCGTGCCCACTAGCACGGGGCGGCCCGCTTTGCTCAGCAGCGAGACCTTGTCCACGACGGCGTTGAATTTTTCCCTTGCGGTTTTATACACCTCGTCCTCGTTGTCGTCCCGGATAACGGGCACGTTGGTCGGGATGACGGACACATCGAGTTTGTAGATGTCCCACAATTCTTTGGCCTCGGTTTCGGCCGTGCCGGTCATGCCGGCCAGTTTGTGGTACATGCGGAAGTAGTTCTGCAGGGTAACGGTGGCGTATGTTTGGGTGGCTTCGCCAACCCTCACGTTTTCTTTGGCTTCGAGGGCCTGGTGGAGGCCATCGGAGTAGCGCCGTCCTTCCATCATACGGCCCGTCTGTTCGTCCACGATTTTTACCTCGCCTTCCATCACGATATACTCCTCATCCCTTTCAAAAAGGGTGTAAGCCTTCAGCAATTGGTGCATGGCATGGAGGCGCCTGGATTTCACTGCGAACTCTTGGGAGAGTTTGATCTTGGCTTCTTCCTTCTGGTTTTTGTCGAGGTCTTCGTCGCTGTCAATTTCCACCATGCGGGCAGCGATGTCGGGCATGATGAAAAAGGCAGGGTCGTCCTTGCCCCTTGCGAGCCACTCGGCACCATTGTCGGTCAGTTCCACCGAGCGGTTTTTTTCATCAATGGTGAAAAGGAGCGGTTCGTCCACGAGGTACATGTTTTTGGAGTTTTCCTGCATGTAAAAGTTTTCGGCTTTTTGCAGGAGTACCTTCACCCCTTCTTCGCTGAGGAACTTGATGAGCGGCCTGCTTTTGGGCAAAGCGCGATGTGCCCGGAGCAATGCCATGCCCACTTCGCCTTCGTCGTGGCCGGTGTTTCCCTCTGCGAAGTGTTTTTTGGCTTCTGCCAGGTAGTTGCTCGCCAGTTTTTGTTGGGCGGCCAGCAGTTTTTCCACTTCGGGTTTCAGTTCTTTGTAATCCATTTCCTCCTCGCCGGCACCGACCGGACCGGAGATGATGAGAGGAGTTCGAGCGTCGTCAATGAGGACGGAGTCCACCTCGTCAATCATGGCGAAGTGGTGCTTTCGCTGCACCATTTCGTCGAGGGAGCGCACCATGTTGTCGCGCAGGTAATCGAAACCGAACTCGTTGTTCGTGCCGTAGGTGATGTCGCAGAGATAGGCGTTGCGGCGGGCTTCAGAGTGGGGGCGGTGTTTGTCAATGCAGTCCACCGTCAGGAAAAGGAACTCGAAAATGGGGCCTACCCACTCGCCGTCACGGCGGGCGAGATAGTCGTTCACCGTCACGACATGCACGCCTTGTCCGGCCAGGCCGTTGAGATAGGCTGGCAGTGTAGCCACCAGGGTCTTGCCTTCACCGGTGGCCATTTCGGCGATTTTGCCTTCGTGCAATACCGTCCCGCCGATGAGCTGCACATCGTAATGGACCATGTTCCAGGTGATTTCAGCGCCTGCTGCCATCCACTGGTTTTTCCATACAGCGTTGCCACCCTCGATTTTCACATAACTTTTATTGGGGTTCACGGCCAATTCCCGGTCGTGGTCGGTCGCTGTGACGGTAATCGTGGTATTTTCTTTGAAGCGACGGGCCGTTTCTTTGACGACCGCAAAAGCCTCCGGCAGGATTTCTTTGAGAATTTCTTCGAGGTGTTTGTTGCGTTCTTTTTTCAGTTCGTCCACCTCTTTGAAGAAGGTTTCCTTTTGGTGGATGTCCTCGGTTTCCTTCGCTTGCTCATTGATGGAACGAATGTCCTCGTCAATACCGGCGAGGTGGTCGGCGATTCGCTGGCGGAAGGCAATGGTTTTATTGCGCAGTTCGTCGTGACTAAGGCTTTGGAGCTTTTCCCATTCTTCGTTCACGGCATCCACGACGGGGGCGTATTTGTCATAGTCCCTTTCGTGTTTCGATTTGAAAATACCTTTTAATATTCCGAACATGATGGATTGATTTCAGATTCTGGCCAAAAGTACCCTTACAGGGTGACAAGGAAGGGGTTATTCCTTGCCGGTGGCCCCGTCAAATATGGTTTTGAACTCATCTTCAGAAACGGCTATTTCCTTGAGTTTAACGCTTTCCTTGAGTTTGAAAAATACTTTTTCCAGCATTAAATCTGCCAATAAGGACTCCACTTGTTTTCTGTCTTTCAACATGTTTTCCAAAATGGGTTCCAGAGATATATTCTCGATATACCCACCCAGCAAATTGTACAACTTGCGAACAGCAAAATCCCGAAGTTCACCTTCCGCTAAATTGATTTCCAATTGTTCTACCAAATTGTTCGTAATCAAAAACCAGCGCATGGTATCGGCATAGTTGTCGTAGTCGTTGATGATTTTGTTAGCTTCGTCCTCTTCGTGTTTGGTGGATAAGTATCGCTTTAAGAACTCATCGGGCAGGGGAATGTTTTCCTTGTTCTGCTCGACGATGCGATTGCGAAAAGTTTTCATCAACAGCGAGTCGGCGGGGCCAACGTATGATTCGCTCATGGTTTCGGCAATCAATTTTTTGGCTTCCTCTTCATTGGTAGCACGACCTTCGCCGAACAGTTGGTCGAGGAGTTCTTGGGTCAGTTCTGCTGGTTTTGCCCTTAGAACGGAGGTGATTTCTGCCTCGTACATTTCGCCGGTCTCGGTTCCTTCCTCCAAATCGGCAGGGGTGAAATTGAGCAGGTACTTTTTGACCATTTCCCTGCTTGTGCCTTCTTCCAGTTCAAAAATGTTGAAACGTATGGTGTCGCCTTTCTTTTTAGTGAGAAGTTCTGTTTTGACGGGGCCTTCCGCCACGCGGTTGAAGAGAATGGAAAAATTGGTTTTCCAGCCGTCTTCTTTCAGCACTTCACCGTCCAGTTCGGCTACGCTCAGGGTGAGCAGGTCATTTTCACGGATGAAGTCGTCGGCCTCGATGCGTTCGCCCCGTTGTTTGAGCAAATTGTTGAAACGTTCTTCCACCAGCTCGGGCGAGGGCACCACCTTGTAGTAATCATACTCGGCGCTCTCGTCCACACCAACCACCTTGAACGTAGGCGATACCCCAACTTCAAATACAAACTCATAGTCTTCGGGGCTGTTGATATCGAGGTCAGGGAGCGGGTGATGCTCCGACTGAAGGGGCTGGCCAAGCATCTTAGGCCCGAAATCTTCAACTACTTTGGACAATTCATCGCCTATAAGTTCTTGTACGACTTCGGCAAGGACACTTTTCCCGTACATTTTGTTCAAAAAACTGTCGGGCACTTTGCCCTTGCGGAAGCCTTTCATGGAACCTTTTTCCTTTATTTTTGCCAGTTTGCCCTTGACCAAAGGGCGGTAGTCTTCTTTCGTTATGGTTATGGACACCGAGGGGTTGAGCGTGTCTTTGTCATCAATGGAAACGATAGGCATGAGCGAAGATGTTTTTGTTGTGGAGCTGTTGTTTTGCGTAAGGTAAAGTGCGGTTAATCACCCCCCGCAAGAGAGTGAAATTTATTTTTACACTGTTTGCGAGCAGGCCAAGTATGCCATTTTTTGAAAAATGGCATCCCAAAAGGCATATTTTTCTCCCCGGATTGAGGAATTTTTGAAGTGCGGGTGGAGGGACTCGAACCCCCACGCCTTGCGGCACCAGATCCTAAGTCTGGCACGTCTACCAATTTCGCCACACCCGCAACTGGCTGATTATCAATGAAAAGTACCTGCTTTCGGCAAAAGCGGGACAAAGATAAACAGCTTTTCGGGATATTTCGTTTAGCCTTGTTTCAAAATAACTACCACTATGGCACGAAGCAGTTCTCTCCCATTTTGAAAAAATCAAGGCGCATTTTTTAGGTTTCGTTCGTTTGAAAAAGAATCTTTATAGTTTTGTATAAAATTAATCGCATATACTTTTCTGAATCCCTGCATTTTTCACCATGTCATCCAACGGCGCTCAACCTTACAATAACGACGACAACCAGCTCGTGAAGCGGGCCTATAGGCAGCTCCTGCGTTCGCTCGGCGATGACATGGATGCCGAGGACAAGAACCTCGTCCGCCATGCTTTTGAACTGGCCGCCGATGCCCATGCCAAACAGCGCCGCAAATCCGGCGAGCCTTACATCCTGCACCCCATAGAGGTGGCCCGCATCTGCACGGAAGAAATCGGCCTCGGCCCTACTGCCGCCGTTTGTGCCTTGCTCCACGATGTGGTGGAAGACACCGAATATACTCTTGCGGACATCCAGCGCGAGTTTGGCGACAAAATAGCCCTCATCGTTGACGGCCTCACAAAACTCGACGGCTCCACTACTTTCGAGAGCCAACAAGCCGAAAATTTCAGGAAAGTGCTCAGCACGATGGTGATGGATGTTCGAGTCGTGCTCATCAAAATGGCCGACCGCCTGCACAATATGCGCACCCTCGGCTCCATGCCCCGCCAAAAACAACTCAAAATCGCCGCAGAAACCAGCTATATATATGCACCCCTCGCCCACCGTTTGGGCCTCTATAACATCCGTTCGGAACTGCAGGACCTTTGCCTGAAGATAACCGAGCCGGAAACTTTCGACGAAATTGCACTTAAACTCAACGTTACCCAGAGCGGACGTGAACGCTTTATCAACGAATTTCTCAAGCCCGTCCAAAAACGCCTGGATGAAATCAACGTGCCCTACCGCTGTTTCGGGCGCTCCAAATCCGTTTCCTCGATCTACAACAAGATAAAAACCAAGAACACGGCCTTCGAGGAAATTTACGACATCTTCGCCGTACGCATCGTCGTGGACGTGGAGCGCAGAAAAGAAAAAGGAGCTTGCTGGGAGGTGTATTCCATTGTGACGGACATTTACAAGCCCGTCCCTGACCGCCTGAAGGACTGGGTGACCACGCCCAAATCCAACGCATATGAGTCCCTGCACACCACCGTCATCGGACCGGGTGGGCGCTTTGTCGAAGTACAGATACGTTCCGAGCGCATGGACGAAATCGCCGAACGGGGTTTTGCCGCACATTGGAAATACAAGGGTGTGGCCAACCAGCCCGATGTTTATGAAAACTGGCTGGACCAAGTGCGGGAATTGCTCGAAAACCCCAACTCCGACGCGCTGGAGTTCATCAGTGATTTCAAAAACAACCTCTACTCCGAGGAAATATACGCCGTAACCCCACTTGGCGACATGGTGACGTTGCCAAAAGGTGCCACTGCCCTTGACTTTGCCTTCCAAATCCACACCGATCTGGGGTACCACTGCAAGTCCGTGAAGGTGAACAACCGCATCGTGCCCCTCGGCCACAAACTCAGCATGGGCGATCAAGTGGAGGTCATCACCGACCGCAACCAAAAACCCAATGAAAGCTGGCTGCGCATCGTCGTTACCGGAAAAGCCCGCTCCAAAATCCGCACGGCACTGAAAGAGGAGCGCCACAAAAAAGGGGAACTGGGCAAAGAAACCCTCGAACGCAAATTCAACAACCTCAAGGTCAATTTCGAGCAGGGCGTGGAAACGCTGGTGAAATATTTCAACCTCCCGTCGCACGCCGACCTCTACTCCGCCATCGCTGCGGGCGATATCAACATAGCTGACACCCTGAAAAATTTTAAAATCAAGGAACAAAAGCTCGTAGAGATACAAATTACCCCGCCGGCCACAGACACGGATAAAAAACCTGAGCCTCCCCCCCGTCAGCGCATTTCACCCAAAACCAGGATCCTCGTCAACGGCGAGCCGGCCGAGCTTTATCATTACAAACTGGCCAACTGCTGTAACCCCGTGCAGGGCGACGACATTTTTGCCTTCCTGACTTCTACCGAGGGCCTCAAGATTCACCGTGCCAACTGTCCAAACGCTACCAACCTCCTCGCAAAATACGGCTACCGTGTGATGAAGGCCGAGTGGGTCGTCAGTTCCGACAACACCTTCGTGGCCGACCTGATTATTACAGGTGTGGACGAAGGCGTGGGTGTTATCGAGCGGCTCACCAAAGAAATTTCGGCACTCGGTGTCAATATCCGTTCCTTCCATATCGAAGGTGGTGACGAGCAAAACTATTACCAAGGGAAAATCAGTATCATGGTGGCCAACAAAGACCAACTGCATATCGTCATGCGGGCCTTGAAAAAACTCGACTTCGTGGAAACCGTCAAACGGGTGGAATAGTCTCCTTTCACTTCTACCTTGTGGTTCAAAAGCCTATAAGCACAGTCCCTGTTGGTTCGGCATATCGCCTTGAGCGGTCTTCCCGATGTTTTTGAAGATGTGCAAATTGATGTATGTTTGATGAAATTTTTATCCATGAAAAGACTACCCGCCGGCGAGTCCAGTTTTCTAAAAATAAGGGAAGGCGACCAATTGTATGTGGACAAGACCAAGCAACTGTACGAGCTGCTGAACTTCGGCGACTACCACTTCCTCTCTCGCCCCCGTCGCTTCGGAAAGTCCCTCACCGTGTCGGCACTCCGTGCCTTGTTCGAGGGCAAAAAAGACCTCTTCGAGGGCCTCTGGATTTGCGACAAGTGGGACTGGGAGAAAAAACACCCCGTCTTATCCCTTTCCTTCAACGGGCTGGATTACAAAAACCAGCCATTGGAGCTTGCGCTGGCAAAAGAATTGGACATTCAGGCCAGGGCACTCGGCCAGGACTTGAATGGCAGCACATCCAAAGAGAAATTCAAGGAACTCATCCTCCATCTCGGCCAATCGGCCCCCGTCGCCGTCCTCATTGACGAATACGACAAACCCATCAACGACTTCCTCCACGATTACCAACAGTCCGATGCCAACCGGGACATCCTCGGCAACTTCTTCGGCGTGCTCAAGGACAATGATGTGGTGGACCACCTCCGTTTCGTCTTCATCACCAGTGTCTCCAAGTTCTCCAAAGTCACCCTCTTTTCCGAACTCAACAACCTCACCGACCTTACCCACCATCCCAAATTCGGCACCCTGGTCGGCATCACGCAGGAAGAACTCGAAAGGGACTTCGCCGAACACATCGAACACCTGGCCGCAGAAATGGACATCAGCAGGGACGAACTTTTGGCCAAAATCAAGCACTGGTACAACGGCTATACCTGGGACGGGCGCAACTTCGTCTATAACCCCTTTTCCCTCCTGCACCTGTTCGGCAACGGCAGGTTCCGCAACTACTGGTTCACCTCCGGCTCCACTTCCTGGCTGGTCAGGAAGTTCCGGGAGGTCAGGGTTGATATCGCCTCTTTTGAAGATTTTGTTGTAGGGGAGCTTTTTTTCGACAAGTTTGAAGTGAAAAACCTCGACCCCGCTGTGTTGCTCTACCAGACTGGATACCTGACCATCAAGGACATCCGGGGCGGTGAAATACCGCGCTACCGCATCATGGAGTTCAAGGTGGGGAAAACCGCACAGGCCATGCAGCAGATAAAAGACCAGGGCTACCACGAAAAGTACCTGAACAAGGGCAAGGAAATCACCCTCCTCGGTGTGGGCTTCGACCCCGAACTGCGGAATATCGGCGACTGGAAGGAGGAGCGGGCGTGACACGTTTCGACACCTATCTGGATACCCCCCTTTTTCGACCATCAAAAACACTGCTGCTTGTTGATGCCTGTATTTGACATCTGGACAATCCTCTGGTCGGCACTCGCTGCCTTCACGGCCATTGCATACAGTTTCATCATTTCAAAATACCTGCACGGCTGGCACTCCCTGTCCGATTGGCAACGCCCGCAGGATTTCCGGCCCGGCACACGGGTCACTGTACTCATCCCCGCCCGCAACGAAGCCCCCAACATTGTTGCCTGCCTCCAATCCATCCTCCGGCAATCCTACCCCACCGACCGCTACGAGGTGATCGTACTGGACGACCACTCCACGGACGGGACTTTCGACCTGGCACATCATTTCACCCAAACCAACCCCCATGTGCGGGTGGTGCGCCTGGCCGATTTCATCCTGCCTGGCGGTACGCAGTCTTTCAAGAAAAAAGCCATCGAAACCGGTATCGGCCTCGCCACCGGCGAACTCATCGTCACCACCGATGCCGACTGCATTGTGCAGGAGGACTGGCTGGCCCTGCTGGTTTCTTTTTTTGAAAAAACAGGGGCCAGGTTCATTGCAGCGCCTGTCAATTTTCACCAAGAGCAGAACCTGCTCGAACGCTTCCAGTCGCTCGACCTGCTCGGCATGATGTGCGTCACCGGGGCCGGCATCCACCTGCGCACCAACCAGATGTGCAACGGGGCAAACCTCGCCTACCCCCGCAACGTGTTCCACGAAGTGGGCGGCTTCGGCGGTGTTGACCACCTGGCCAGCGGCGACGACATGCTGCTCATGCAGAAAATCGCTGCCCGCTACCCTGCCGGTTTGTTTTTTTTGAAAAACAAAAACGCCACCGTTTTCACCCGTGCCAAACCCGATCTGGGCGGCTTCCTCTCCCAGCGCCTGCGCTGGGCCACCAAGTCGGCGAGTTACCCTGACTGGCGGGTGACAGCCATCCTCGCCCTGGTGTTTGTGTACTGCTGGGCCATCCCGCTGAGCCTGTTCATGGCCATCTGGTGGGGGTGGTATGCCGTAGCTCTGGCGCTGCTGCTATTTTTGGTAAAAACCGCCGGCGACTACTTTTTTCTGGGTGAAATGGCCCATTACTTCGGGCGGCAGGATTTGATGAAAAACTACCTCCCTGCACAGTTCCTGCACCTCTTTTACATCATCGTCGTCGGCACGTTGGCGAATTTCACCAAAAGTTACGAGTGGAAGGGGAGGAGGGTGCGGTGAGGGCATTGACCTATGACCGTTGAGCAAAATGCCGACACAAAAACAACTTTGTTAAAATAACGTCGAAACGGTTTTTCGCTTCCTGCCTTCCTGTTTGAAAATGGTACATTTGCCGGGCTACTTATTAACAACAAAAACAGTCCGGTATGAAAAAAACGCTACCCTTCATTTTCCTGATTTTCGCAACAACCACCCTTTTTTCCCAACAAGACAGCCGCATCGCCAAGACCAAAACACCCCTCTCGCAAGTCGGGCAGATAGTCTTGCCGCACCTTGACAACGAGGCGCTGCTGGCCCTTGAATTGGAACGCCGGGCACCCGGTGTTGCACCCCGCTTTGCCGAAACCATCGAGGTGGATGCGAACCCCAACAACAGCGGGCACTGGGACTACCCGCCCGGCGACAGGGCTGTTTGGCGGCTGCGCATCCATTCGCCCGGTGCCAAATCCCTTAATTTGGGTTTCACCCAATACTTTATGCCGGAAGGTGGCAGCCTCATCCTCTATTCCCCCGACCTCGAACACGTGATGGGGCCGTTCACGCCCTCCGACAATGAAGAACACGAGCAACTCTGGACACCCGTGCTGCCCGGCGACGAACTGGTGANNGGTCTGTGGCGCTGCCGACGGGTGGGCCATCGTGGATGCTTACCGCGACATCATCCAGTCGGTCGCCATTATCGGCATTGGTGGCAATACTTTTTGCACAGGCTTTCTGGTGAACAATGCCCGGCAGGATTGCACACCTTATTTTATGACTGCATTTCACTGCGGCATCAATGCAGGCAACGCTGCGTCGTTTGTGGCCTACTGGAATTATCAGAACAGCACCTGCCGGCAACCTGGCTCACCGGCCAGCGGCGGACCTGGCAACGGCGTGCTCTCCGATTTCAACACCGGTGCCTTTTTCCGGGCGGGTTGGGGGCCTTCCGATTTCACCCTCCTGGAACTGGACGATCCGGTGTCGGCAACGGCCAATGCCTTTTTCGCAGGATGGAGCGCCGAAAATTTTCCTCCTTCCGATACCGTCATCTGTGTCCATCATCCCAGCACGGACGAGAAGCGCATCAGCTTTGAATTTGACCCGACCTACATCGGAACCTGGGCAGGTGGCAGCAATCCTGTCCCCAACGGCAATCACATCATCGTACCGGACTGGGACATCGGCACGACGGAGGGCGGTTCTTCCGGGGCACCGCTTTTCAACAACCAAAAAAGGGTCGTTGGCCAGTTGCACGGCGGCTTGGCATTGTGCAGCAACAACGAATATGATTCCTACGGCTGGTTCCACTCGTCCTGGGAAGGGGGCGGTACGCCCGCCAGCCGCCTGAGGAACTGGCTCGACCCCGACGGCACGGGCATCCTCGTGCTCGATGGCCGTTCCCAATTGCAGTGCAGTTTTTTTGTAGCGGGAACTCCCGCCAGCATTTCCCTGTGCGCTCCGGCGGATGCGGTATATACGGTTACTGTAAGCGACAACTTTGAAGCGGATGTAACCTTGACGATCAGTGGCTTGCCCATCGGCGCTACTGCGGCGTTTTTGAACAACCCTTTGCCACCGGGTGGCAGTACGGTTCTCACCATCAGCAACACGGCAGCGATTGCCGATGGTATTTATATTTTCCAATTGGAGGGCACCGATGGCACGGAGACAAGCATCTCGGAGTTGAGTTTGAATATTTTAACGGCTGTGCCTGATGCCGTACAGTTGCTTGCCCCTGCCAATGGCGAAAGCGGCACCAACCTGACCCCGTTGCTGACTTGGCAAGCACAACCTGCCACTTTTTACACCATTGAAATTGCTGCGGATGAAAATTTTGACCAAATCGTGGAATCGGCTGCCAACCTCACTTCGGGCAGCTATCCGGTAGGAGCCGTGCTGAATATTTTAACCAACTACTACTGGCGGGTACGGGGCAGCAACCTGTGCGGCGAAGGCACTTGGTCTGATACCTATTTGTTCAAAACAGGAGCTATTCTTTGCACTTCAAAGGCATCCTCCGATGTGCCCAAGCCCATCAGCCAATTTGGTACGCCGGTCGTGACATCTACCCTGCCGGTCAGTGCCATAGGCAATTTGGCCGACGTCAACGTGACCAACCTGGCCATTAACCACACGTGGGTGGGCGATCTGCGCATCGAATTGACCTCGCCCGGCGGCACTACCATTACCCTGATGACAAACCCCGGTGGCGGTGATTGCCCCAACGACAACTTGCTGGTGTTTTTTGACGACCAATCCTCCAACAGCTATGCTATGCTCGACGCTATGTGCGAGTCCGGCCCGCTGGCCATTTCGGGCAGTTTCCAGCCTTTCCAGCCATTGGCCACTTTCAACGGCGAACCGGCAGCAGGCACCTGGATACTGACCGTTTATGACGATGAAAATTTTGATGGAGGCGCGCTGACGGGTTGGGGACTGGAAGTTTGCAGTGTGATACCCAACGATTTCTCTTTGTCGCCTTCGGCAAATGATCTATCGAGCTGCATCGGGGGTGAAATCACGTTCACCGTTTTGACAGGCACCGCTTACGAGGACGAGATTACCCTGACTGCCAACAACTTGCCGCCCGGTGCGACGGCCCTTTTCGAGCCAAACCCGGCCACGCCCGGCTCGCAGGTTTCGGTCACCGTCAGCGGGGCGACGGAAGCAGGGAGTTTTGATTTTGAAATAACCGGCAGCGACGGAACCAACGAGGGCAGCACTTCCCTCAATTGGACAGTGATTGGCCCACCGGATGCACCGGCTCCTGTTTCGCCGGCACAGAACGCCATGAATGTGGGCCTCAGCGCTTCCTTTACCTGGTCGGCCATTCCCGGTGCTACTTATCTCCTCCAAGTAGCTACCGACCCGGACATGAGCAACTTGTTTTTCACCGGCTCCCCTTCCGGCACCTCAGCAAACGTGACCGGCATGGCCTATTGCACGGAATATTATTGGACGGTGACAGCGGTAACCACCTGCGGCACCTCGATCCCCTCGGAGGTATATGCTTTCTCGACCGTGCCCGACCTGGCTTTCAATACGAACCCTGCAGTGGTCACATCCTGTATTGCCAGTTCGGGAAGTACCAGCCTGACACTGGGCACTTGTTTTGAGGCTGGTGGGGTGGAACTGACCGCCGTTGCACCGATGGGTGGCTTTACTGTCGGTTTTTCAGCCAATCCTGCCATGCCGGGCAGCACGGTGGAGATCGTAGTACAGGTGGGCAACATCATGCCCGGAAGCTACCCCATCGAAATTCAGGGAACGGACGGAACCTCTTCCGTGACGACCTTGATTACCCTCCAGGTGCAAGGCCCGCCCGCTGCGCCGGTGATGACCCAACCCGCCAATGGCGCCACGATGGTGGGTTACAAAAACCCGCTTTTCCAGTGGCAGGCCGTGCCCGGCGCAACGGACTACAATTTTGAATTGGCGACGGATGATAATTTCACGAACATCGTCCATGCAGTTCAACTTTCAGGGACAAGCTACACACTGCCGTCCGACCTGTCGCCTTTGACGATCTACTTTTGGCGGGTGACATCGTTCAACAACTGCGGTGGCTCAACGCCTTCTGCATTCTCTTTCACGACCGATATGGAGGTGGCCGTTTTTGAAATGCAGGGGCTGCAAGTGGAAATCCTCCCGAACCCGACGGGCGGGCCGGTTTTCCTGAAATTTTCGACCCCGGTTCCCGAACAGATGGATTTGGTGGTTTTTGCTGCCAACGGCATCCTCGTGCGGCAGCAGCGCATCGCCATCGGCGAAACATGGGCACGGCTCGATCTGTCGGCATTCCCTGCTGGAGTGTATTGGGTTAAACTAACGGGCAGCCGGGCCGTTTTGACCGAAAAAATAATTTTGCAACCATAAGAAGCTGTTTAAATTCTCTTTGCCGGGCTATAAAAGGCCCTTTTCCGCCCTGCGGTGAAAAATTTTTTCGGCAATAGCGCTGCTATTCCCTCAAAAATTTTTCACCGCAGGACAAAAAATGGCTCTTTTCTATCTCCGGCAAGAAAATTTAAACAGCTTCTAACAAGACACGGGTCGGGCAGCCAAAAGATGCATCTGCCCGACCAGTAACTACCTTATTTCGCAACTATTTAGGAGGGTACGGGAGTAGAGCGAAAAAATTTCATTTTCTCTCTCTACTCCTTCATGTTGGGGTGTTTTTGGGCGAAAATTGAAAATTTTCACCCAAAAACACCCTCTCCTGGATAATTACCATATTTCAACAAAAATGAAAGCCAACGACCCTGCCCGCAAATCTTGGGCAAACGTGCCTGCCGAAAGCGATTTTCCCATCCAAAACCTGCCGTTTGGGGTTTTCCGGACCATGAGCAACCCAACGCCCCGCGTATGCACTGCCATCGGCGACAACGTGGTGGATCTCTCGGTGATGAATTACCTCACCCTGTTCGATGACCTGGAAATAGGCAACAGCGTTTTCAACGCCCCGTGCCTGAACCCCTTGATGGCTTTGGGCAAAACAAAAACCCGTGCCCTGCGCTACCGCATCGCCGACCTGCTCGATGACCGGAACGACGAGGCAAAAGAACTTGCCTGGCACTTCCTCCACCCGATGGACAAAGTGGAACTGTTGATGCCGGTGCAGGTGGGCGACTACACGGATTTTTACTCCAGCCTCGACCACGCCACCAATGTCGGCTCGATGTTCCGCCCCGACAACCCACTGCTGCCCAATTGGAAACACTTGCCCGTTGGTTATCACGGCAGGGCTTCGAGCATCGTGGTGTCGGGCACGCCGGTCCACCGCCCGTTGGGACAGACCATGCCCGATGGGGCCGAACGCCCCGTCTTTGGCCCTTCCCGGCTGCTGGATTTTGAGTTGGAAATGGCTTTCGTTGTAGGCAAGGCTACGCAAATGGGGCAACAGATAACAACGGCGGAAGCGGAAGACCACATCTTTGGCCTCGTCCTGTTCAACGACTGGTCGGCCAGGGACATACAAAAGTGGGAGTATGTGCCGCTCGGCCCGTTTCTGGCTAAAAATTTTGCATCCACCATTTCACCCTGGGTCATCACGCTGGATGCGCTTGAACCCTTCCGCACGGATGGCCCGGCGCAAGACCCCGAACCGCTGGAGTACCTTCGTTCCGAAGGGAAAAAGATGTACGACATCGAACTCGAAGTGGCCATCAGAACGGCAACGGGGGCAGAGGCGGTGGTCAGCCGCTCCAACTTCAAGTATATGTATTGGAATATGTGCCAACAACTCGCTCACCATACGGTCGGTGGGTGCAATTTCAACGTCGGGGATATGTGCGCCAGCGGCACCATCAGCGGCCCTGACCCCAGTAGTTACGGCTCCATGCTGGAATTGACCTGGCGCGGCACGAAGCCCATCTCCATGCCCGACGGCACGGAGCGCAAGTTTATCAACGATGGCGACACGGTTATCCTGCGCGGCCATGGTGAAAAGGACGGCGTTCGCATCGGCTTCGGCGAGGCGGCGGGGAAGGTGCTGCCGCCGTTATGATCAGCGTAGCGAGGCACACCCACCACGATATTTTTTACCAACATATCGAGCGTGACTTGTCAAGCCACCCACTTGCAGTTTCAAATATCAGCAATATGAAAACCCAATTCTTACCGGTTATTTTTTTTGCAGCCGCCGTGATGTGCTTCATCGCCTGCGGGGCCGATCCCGCTCCCGGCAACGGGGAGCATGGCGGCAAAGTCGGTACGCACACCCCTGCACCGGAGAGCGGTGATACTTCCAGCATCCAAAACCTGTTGACCCGGTACGACCCGCCCGGCAGGGTAGTCTGGCAAAAGCCGGAAGTGGTTATCGGCATGATGGGCAGTGACCTGGGCAACAAAGTCGTGGCAGATATTGGTGCCGGTTCAGGGTTTTTCTCCCGCAGACTGGCACAGCAGGCCAAAAAAGTCATTGCCGTTGAACTCGACGAGCGGTTTATCCACTTCATGGACAGCATCAAACTCGTGGAACTGAAACCCGAATACCAAAGCCGATTTGAAACCCGCCTCGCCACCCCGACGGACTCCAAACTGAAACCTGGCGAGGCCGATATTGTACTCATTGTGAACACCTATATTTATATACAGGATCGGATTGCCTACCTGCGGCATTTGCTGAACATTTTACCGGAAGGCGGAAAAATCATCATCGTGGATTTCAAGAAAAAACGAATGCCCATCGCCTATCCGCCCGCCAACGTCCGGCTCGAACTTTTTGAAGTGGAAAACGAATTGGAGCAGGCCGGTTTCACCGATTTTGAATCGGACGACTGTTCGCTGGATTTTCAGTGGGTCGTCATGGCGGGCAAGTAACCTGGCCCGACATCCTCGCAGTACCGGCATCCAATTTTTTGGACTTGTTTTTCAACAAATTGATTTTCAAGTTGTTAAGGAACTTGCCCGAAATCGGATGCCCATTTGGGTAGCTTCTTGTTTCGGACACGTTCCCAATTTTCACGTCAAGTATTTGCCATGCTCAAGACAGAAGGTCTTCATTATACCTATAAAAACGGGCCGACGCTCCGCTTTCCCGACATCCGCTGCGAGACGGGGGAACACTGGCTGTTGCTGGGGCAATCCGGTTGCGGTAAAACGACTTTGCTCCATTTGCTGGGCGGCCTGCTGACCCCCGAAAGGGGTATGGTGACCGTGGGCGACACCGAGTTCGGTATGTTGTCTTCGAGCCAATTGGACAAATTCCGGGGCAGGAAGATCGGCATCGTTTTTCAAAATCCGCACTTCATACGTGCCCTTACGGTGGGGGAGAATATGGCGCTTGCACAGCAACTGGCCGGACTGCCGACCGACAAGTCCCACATTGACCACCTACTCGACAGGCTGGGCATCGGCCACAAATGGAAGGTGAAACCAGAGCAACTCAGCCAGGGCGAACGCCAGCGAGCCGCCATCGCAAGGGCACTGGTGAACAAGCCAGAAGTCATATTGGCCGACGAACCGACCTCGTCGCTCGACGACGAAAACGCAGGGGAAGTCGCCCGCTTGCTGGAAGATACCGCCGGTGAAGTGAACGCCACTTTGCTCGTCGTGACGCACGACAGGCGGCTGAAAAACAAGTTTCCAAAACAAATCCTGTTACATCCTCAGAGCACATGAACCTACTGACGCTAAGCTGGAAGAATCTGGTGAACAAACCACTGAACATGGCCCTGAGCCTTATCCTGTTCGCCCTGGGCGTGGGCCTCATTTCGTTCATGTTCAACCTGGACCGACAAATAGAAGAAAATTTCAACAAGAACCTGGCCGGGGTTGACCTCGTGATAGGGGCAAAAGGCAGCCCCATGCAGATGATATTGTGCAACATGTACCATGTGGACAACCCCACCGGCAACATCCCGCTCGAAAAAGCCCGTGCGTTTTTGAATCCCTCCCATCCGCTCATCAGCGTTGCCGTTCCCCTTTCCCTGGGCGACAGCTACCGGGGCTACCGGATTGCGGGCACGACCTACGACATTCTCGAACTTTACGGCGCTGAACTGGCACAGGGCAAACTGTGGGCACAGGTGATGGAAGCCACCGTTGGTGCTGCGGTTGCCGATGCCTTGCACCTCCACATCGGCGATACGTTCAAAAGCTCGCACGGCCTGGTCGAGGGCATCGAGGAACACGAACACGATTTCAAGGTCGTGGGCATTTTGAAACCCACCGGTTCGGTCATTGACCAATTGATCCTCACACCTACGGAGAGTATCTGGGAATCCCATGCACACCATGGGGAAGGAGCAGACGTTGCCGAAGGCGATACAGCCGATCACGACCACCATCACGACCACCATCACGGGAAACACGTCCACAAAACGGAGCCGCCCACGGTCTATGATTCCCTCGCTTTGCGAAAACTGGCCGAGGAAGACCGCCTGCGCCTGATGGAAGCTACGGACATGGACATTACCTCGATCCTGATACGTTTCCGCTCCCGCACCAACATACAGGCACTCAACATGGGCCGCAACATCAATGAAAACACCGACCTGATGGCCGCCAGCCCGCCCAATGAAATTGCCCGCCTGCAAACCAACCTCGGACAAGGGACTTTTGCCCTGAAAATGCTGGCGGTCGTTATCGTGGTAGTTTCGGGCCTCAGCATTTTCATTTCCCTTTTTTCCTCGCTGAAAGACCGCAAATACGAACTGGCGCTTCTGCGCGTGATGGGTGGCTCGCCTTCCACGCTTTTCAACCTCATTCTCCTGGAAGGGTTGCTGTTGGCCATATTGGGCTACTTCCTGGGAATCTTGATGAGCCATGCAGGTTTGACAGCCCTGGCGGTTTTTATGAAAAATGCCTACCGCTATTCTTTCACGGGTTTCAAATTCATTCCCGTGGAGGGCCTGCTGCTCGGTGGTGCCCTTTTTGTCGGCTTGTTGGCGGCATTGATTCCGGCCATACAAGCGGGCAAGACGGATATATCGGAGACGCTGGCCAAGGGTTGAATTTTTGTATCATGTCAAAACCCACTCCCGACGATTTTTTCACCCAGACCCTCCTCCACTGGCACGCCAACCACCACCGCCCATTGCCCTGGAAGGGCGAAAAAGACCCCTACCTGGTCTGGCTTTCCGAAATCATCCTGCAGCAGACGCGGGTGGAGCAGGGCTTGCCCTATTTTGAAAAATTCAAAGCAAAATATCCGACCGTGCAGGACTTGGCCGATGCACCGGACGACGAAGTGATGAAGCTTTGGGAGGGCCTCGGCTATTATTCCCGCGCAAGGAACCTGCTTGCGGCGGCACGTTTCATCGCCCATCAATTTGGGGGCGTTTTCCCCAACACCTACGAGGGGCTGATCGCATTGCGGGGCGTGGGCAGCTATACGGCGGCAGCCATTGCTTCCTTTGCTTTCGACCTGCCCCATGCAGTCGTGGACGGGAACGTGTTCAGGGTACTGAGCCGCTATTTTGGCATTTCGGAGCCTGTGGACACATCATCCGGGAAAAAATTGTTCGAGGAATTGGCCCATGCACAGCTCGACCCTGCCCGACCGGGAGCTTTCAATCAGGCCATCATGGACTTTGGGGCCGGGCAATGCACTCCCCAAACTCCCAGGTGCCCTGCCTGCCCGCTCAGGGAGCGTTGCACCTCATTCCAACAAAATAAGGTGGAGGCCTTCCCCGTCAAGTCGAAAAAAATTGCGAGGCGACAGCGTTTTTTCAATTACCTCGACATCCGTCAGGAGGAAAGTGTTTTCATCAAAAAACGCACGGGAAAAGACATCTGGCGCAATCTCTACGAGTTCCCCCTCATCGAAACCGACTCGATGCCGACGGATCGCCAAGCAGTAACTGGCCACCCATCCTGGGCCAAGTGGCTGCCGGGCACGGGCTGGCGGCTCACGGGCATTTCACCGCCATTCCGCCAGGAATTGACCCACCAGCGCATCATCGCCTTGTTTTGGGAAATAGAGGCCGGCTACAATTTTCGGCCTGCCGAAGCCGATTGGGTCAAAACAGAAAGGCAAAATCTTGAAAATTTCGCATTTCCAAAGGCTATTCGCTTGTATTTGAAACAATTGTTTTTACCTTTAGAACGCATTTAAACATACGGCCCAGGGCGCTACATGGGCGTATGGGAAAACCAATCTTTCATCTTAAAACTTCAACATCATGCTAAACCGAGTCATGCTCATTGGTCGTCTCGGGAGAGACCCCGAAGTCAGGAGGCTGGAAAACGGTGCTGCCGTTGCCAAATTTTCAATCGCCACCGACGAAAGCTACAAGGATGCCGCTGGAAACAAAGTAGAACAAACCGAATGGCACAACATTGTTCTCTGGCGGGTACAAGCAGAACTTGCCGAGAAATATTTGAAGAAAGGAATGCTTGTCTTTATCGAAGGCAAGCTCACGCACAGGGAGTACACGGACAAGGACAACCAGAAAAGGTATTTTACGGAAGTTGTGGCCAATACCTTTAAAATGCTGGAGCGCCGTGATGGTGCCGGTGGCGGCTATTTCCCAACGGCTGCAGATGAACCTACAGGAGTTACCTCTGCACGAACCGAGCAGCCGGCCCCGGTGATGGAGGAAGTAGGCGACGCACCCTCGACCGACGACCTGCCCTTCTGAATCGTACCGAGTGTAACAATAAAGCCTAACACGACGAGCCGATTTCACTGTAAGAAAATCGGCTCGTTTTTGTTTGTGGGGGGGGGGGCACGACAACGGAATCCCAGTGTGGTTCCATAACTGTCGGGGCAGGTTGGATTGTTTTTTGGTAAATACCTTTCAGGGGGTTGTTTATTGGAAACAATTTTCATTTTTTATCCAAAACAACACAGTTGTTGCAAGTTTGATCTCGGCAAAATTTTGTCACTTAGTTCTTGCAAGTTTGCAACTTGCAAGGCTGCGCAGGAGCGATTTTGCAGGCATTACTTCCCTTCAAAGCCAGCATTTTTGAGGAAGAATTGATAGCTAAATTGCCAATGCCGAGCCTTGCAAGTTGCAAACTTGCAAGAACAGGTAAATAGCATGGGCGTTGCTACGCCCACCCCCTCAAGCAGTTGCGTTTTTTGAATATTTGTCACTGTGGGCAATGACAAATATCGCCTTGCAGCCGTGTGATAGCTTATTATATTTGCCCATTCAATGTTTCGAGAAAAATGCACGTTCCTCCAGCACAAGAACTTTCTGCAGCTTCCATGAAGCCGGATTATATGCCCCGCATCGAGGTGATCAGCGACAAGGTAAAAGCCCCGCCACTTGGCCGCAAGCGCCGCATTGCTGTTCTCTTGCCGCACGATTACGACGAGACGGAGAAACGCTATCCCGTCATCTATCTCCAAGATGGGCAGAACCTGCTCGATTACCGCTCCCCTTACGGCAACTGGCACATTGACCACCGCTTGGCCGAAATGGCCCAGGAAGGTATCGGTGATGTGATTGTTGTCGCCATTGACCATGCCGACAAGGACCGTATCAGGGAGTTTTCGCCCCCGGAAGTCACCAAGTTTGGCGTGAGCGTGGGCAGGCAATACGCTGCTTACATGGTTGACGAACTGAAGCCATACGTGGACAAACACTTCCGCACCCTGCCCGACCGCGCACATACTGGCATTGGAGGCAGCAGCATGGGCGGCCTGATCAGCATTTACAGTGGGTTCCTGCACCCGGAAGTGTTCGGTAGGCTCATGATTTTTTCTCCTTCTCTTTGGCTCACACCCAAGATTTATTTCCAGGCCATCAATTTTTTCAACCCTTTTCACACAAAAATCTACCTTTACGCAGGCGGCAATGAAGGTACCAGCATGATACCCAACGTGCAACGCCTGAAAGCAGCCCTGCACCGCCGGGGCCTCGACGGCTCCAAGATCGAATTTAACCTCTCGATTGACCCCGACGGCGAACACAACGAGGCGAGATGGGGAGAAGAATTTCCGAAGGCCGTCCGATGGTTGTTTTTTGATTTTTGAATTCACTCCAAAAAGTTGGTACAACAGAAAAAACAAACAGAGAGAGAATTTTATTTGAAATAAAATGCTCCCTCTAAATATTCTTCTGCCACTGCGATGCAGTACGCCTTGAAATGACTTTTCGGAGGGGATTCATTTTGAAAATAACAAAACGAATGAAAGTCTTGCACATCAGCATGGAATGTTACCCGGCTGCCAAGTACGGCGGGCTGGGTGACGTGGTGGGCGCATTGCCCATTTACCTCAACCGGGCAGGTGTCAGCACCTCGGTCATCATGCCCCGGTTCCACACGAAATGGTTGAACCAGCAGGCATACCGGCAAGTATATAGCGATCACGTGCGCCTGGGCAACGAGTTCATTTGGTTTTCCATCGAGGAAGTGGTGAACGAACGGCTGGGCTTCCCGCTCTACGTGGCCAACATTCCCGGCAAGTTCGACCGGCCCGGCGTTTATGGCGACCCCGGCGGCGGGTGGTATGGCGACGAAGTGGAGCGCTACCTCTGTTTCCAGCAAGCCGTGCTCAAGTGGGTCGTTTCCATGCACTGGAAGCCGGAAATCCTGCATTGCCACGACCATCACACGGGACTTATTCCTTTTATGGTGAAATATTGCCCGGAGTTTTACACCCTGCGCAACATGCCGACGGTTTTTACCATCCACAACGGCGAGTATCATGGCGCTTTCAGTTGGCGCAACCTGAACCTGATGCCCATGTTCATGGCCGGCGCGAGGGGCCTGCTCGATTGGGGCGACACGATATGCCCCCTGGCCGCTGCCCTCAAGTGTTGCTGGCGTCTCACTACCGTATCACCGGGCTATCTGGAGGAACTCCGGTACAGCGCCAACGGCATGGAACCATTGATCAACAGCGAAATGGGCAAGGCCTGGGGCATCATCAACGGCATTGATTCGGAGCTTTGGGATCCTTCCACTGACCCCCTCATTGCACATCCGCTGAAGGACGGCGACGTGGAGGGTTTTAAAGAAAAAAACAAAGAAAAAGTCCTTGACCGCTTCCGCATCATTCCCGACCTGCCCATCGTGACTTTCATCGGGCGGCTCGTGCGGGAAAAAGGTGCCGATCTCATTCCCGACACCATTCGCCGGGTATTGGGCAGCGGCATCCGGGCAGGTTTCGTGGTGCTCGGCACCGGCGAACCCGACATCATGGACAGCTTCCGCAACCTGCGCAACGAGTTTTCCGGCTATTGCGACGTGGCTCTGGAGTACAACGAGCAGTTGGCCCACCAACTCTATGCAGGTTCCGATTTCCTGCTCATGCCCTCACGGGTCGAACCCTGTGGCCTGAACCAGATGTATGCCTGCCGCTACGGGGCCATCCCCATCGTGCGCAGCGTCGGCGGCCTAAAGGATACCATCATAGACATCGGCGACCAGGGTGGCAGGGGTATCCGCTTCAACAACTTCTCGGTGGACGACGCTGCCATGGCCGTTTTCCGGGCAACCAAAGTCCATGCGAACAAGGAAGTGCTCGCCAGCCTGCGCGAGCGCATCATGCAGGTTGATTTTTCTTGGGAAAGATCGGCCAAGGCATACATTCACTTGTACTCGGAACTTTCCTGACGGGCAGCGTTTACCGCACCCCCATGATTTTTTGTGAAAATGAGCGCCAACTGCACTCCATAAGGGCGGTGGGCCTCCCCCCGGCCCCCACCAAAGGAGGGAGAGCTGTCACTAACCCCCTCCTTTGGAGGGGGCCGGGGGGAGGCTAATTTGATAACGCGGTAAACGCCCCGGCGTAGCGGAAATATATCGAGCCGATACAACCAAACAGGTCGTGAGATATTCTTTTACCAAAACTTGGTAAAGCGTCGGCCCAAGCCCTACTTTTGCGCGCTAAAAAAAAATGGCAGGTAAGGTCGCAATGTTAAATGGCGGATTTGCTTGCCCGGTATTCCAGAGAAGTCATCTGTGGTAACGATGAAAAAAACGTAACTACTTAGCAGGGGGTGTT